>Ga0315284_10006164_pt1 | contig 17080 bp, 14 predicted proteins | sample YL17G09_16_MG_FD_203696 | JGI IMG/M metagenome (GOLD analysis project Ga0315284, IMG submission 203696) | Sediment microbial communities from Yellowstone Lake, YNP, Wyoming, USA - YL17G09_16 | ecosystem: Environmental > Aquatic > Freshwater > Lake > Sediment | place: USA: Wyoming | collected...
ATGCCCCCACTCATATCGCTTTCCAATTTCTGGATCATAGATCGAGCTTTATCTAGCCCCCTTTTTAGCGATGCCTCGTCAGAAACGTAGATTATTCGGAATTCAGCAGATGTGCTAGCGCCCATTTCAATATTCCTTATGATCCTAGAATCGTAAAAACAACGAACTACAGTCGTTGGATATAAGATTCATCCGATTTCCTATCCCTTCGTTGAAGCAAGAAGCCTCCGCATTTATGCGGAGGTAATTCACCTATGTCTAGGTGTATATACTTCTTTATGATCTGTAGCTTTTGGTTGCGAAGAATGCCTTGATTCCTTACGTTCAGCTTTTAACTTTCTCTCGTGCCACGTAAAGAACGAGTCAACAAGCTCTGGATAGTTCACCATCCAAGGCTCAATACCATCCTCACCAGCAATGCGTTCATAATACTGATCGTAATAATGCAGCCATGAAACCAGGCTTTTTTGTGCAGGGGTATATTCCGCTACTGGTCTGCGGAACAAATGCCCCAGATTATTCTTACTGCTTAGGTATCTTTGACGCCAATCACCGGTAACGGCGAGATGCCGAAAAAACTAGACCCGCCCCCACTTAAAGCTGACGTCTTATTCAAAAGTACGGTTGCCAACAGTCGGGAATCCTGCTTGAATTCCTCATAAGTTTTCCAGATAGGCACCCACGTATCCTCCTGATCTCCCGGCTGTGACCAGCATAAATAGGTAAGGATCGCATCATACTCTTTTGCTGCAAGATGATCTGTAGAGAGGGCAAATATCTGTTCTAACTTGGCAGATTCCTCCGTTAGTTTGGTTATTATATCTTCTAGTGGTTGGGTTAGTTTACTATATGCAGTTTGGAATTTCTCAGGTTCGGTATCAGGATTAGGCAGCTCTCCCTTATGCTTCTGTATTTCAACCTGCAAATCCTCGAACCTCTTTTTCAGCGGGTCAATCGTTTTTTTTATCTCAGCAATCTCTTTTTTCTTTAGTTCTGCCACCTGCGCAGAATCTTTTAGTTGTCTATCTTCGCTTATGTCCCAGATAAACGCTTGCTTCATGCGGTTTGCTTTGGCTTGCTGTGCATAATTGGGATACTTAAACCGAAATACTTTCGTGTTCCCAACTTCCGGGTTATCAGGATCAGGCTTTACTTCCGGTATTTTAGATGTTAAATAATATTCTTCATTTATAAGTAATGCCTCTAACTGCGAAATTTCACTTATCGTCAATTCTCTAGCCATTATCTTCCTCCATTGTCCTTCACTGACCCGCCTAGAATTGTATCCAGGGATAGCAATATACTACCCCTAGACATTGCCATTATAGCGCCGATGCTATCGTCAATGTCGAACCTGTCATTGTCACTCTTTTGGTAGTGACATCAGTAGCACTAGCACCATACTCCAGTGAAGTTCGCTTCAATCTCATTTCGATACATTTCAGAATATCAGCCGGGAACTTATCCGCCGTTCTGTATATCTCAAGCCTACAGTAAACGTAAGGCACCTGTTCAGGCCTTATCGTTTTTACAGTTCCGTTATTTTTATTTGCCAATTTAGCCAATGTAGTAACTTCTGATTCGTACATTGGAATATTGCAAGTTACGTCTGCCTGCTCAAAGGTTGACGAGATAGGCTCAGAACTGCCTGTCTCAAATCGCTTTGTCCTGTTAAGCGTCATGCTTATATCAAGACCCTGAACCCTAAGTAACTCATGTGCGCCTGCAACGGTAACGTGAACCTCTGCACCATTATTTTCAGTAGCAGTATTGACAAATATTGTACCAGCATTGGGATCGCCAGAGTATATAGGATCGCCAGCAGTATCACCATCCACATCAACAAGCCAGCAAGCCTCTGTAGTTCCTGCCGCATAAGTATATCCTGCGGTTTTGAATACAACAGCATAGACACCACTAGCAACGATTTCGGGACCATCTGTCCATGTGAATGTGACTGTCGCTCCAGTGATTGTAGCATGGGCTGATGCAGTAAATGTGCTGATAAGAACAGGGTTACTTGGATTACCTGTCGGCAAGTCAGGCAAACCACCAAGATTAGTATTATAAATACAGGCATACATTTCGCCAACAGGAGTACCCGTCTTGCTCATTAATGCTGTAAGTTGTTTTACCTTACCGGGCTTTAATGCAATGAATTTATAGCAAAACCATTCTCCATCTAGGTCGGTTCCCGAACTAACAAAATCCAGTTTTGCATCTTCTGTCACGGCACTACCAACAAATCCTGTTGTCTCAGTAGAGAAGTCTGCACTTGAATCAATAAGGAATCTTACTTGATCTGGTTTGATGTTATACAAATCAGTATCGTTATCCGTCCATAATTCCTGTGCGGGAGCGACGTTGTAAGCAACCCATACAACATCAGTAGCCCCGATACTTGAACCACTATCAACATTGATCATAGTATATACACCGGCAGTAAGCTTTTCTCTGTATTCACTGCCTTGTTTCAGAAAGTCTTTTATAGTTGCATTGCTGACAACAACAGCAAATCCTCTTGTGCGTCTTACGACAGCGCCAATATCGTAATCAAGATCAAGCCCATCATAGATCGTAATGGACGTAGGATTGACGATTGACGCAACTCTTGTCGTCTCCCAGTTGCTTTCGTCTATCTTGACGAGAATATAATGCCCAACCGAAAATATACTGCTATCCCGAACAGTTAATGTCGTTGCGCCTGGGGCAGGATTAGCAGTTAGCACCGTTCTATCAGACGTACCGTCATCATCATCGCCCCAGTCATCTCTTTCTATCGGAACACCTGCTGGAGCCAATAGAGACAATACACCAGCAGAAGCTACCAATGGGTCACATAGACCCATTCCTGCACCATTACTCGTCATCATCTGGTCAACTGCGGTCAACTTCACTGATGTCTTTATATCATCTTCATTATTAGCAGGTATTGACCATCCAAGACTATCAGCAGCACACCTTAATATCCACGTTGACTCTATGACCATCGCAGGACTAGCATCGCTTAATTTGTGAATCAACACTGCACATTCCGCATCGTTAGCATCAAAATCTCCCTGACCTATATCAGCGGTAGAAGCATAAGCCCTCCCTGTCATAAGATTCTCTGGCCGCATTGAACCATATTCCAGATACTCGATTGTTACCGGTTTATCTGTGGAACTGTTTGGAACAATGTCCATTTCACTGTCACGCCCTATTTCGTAAATCTTCCGTTCACCTAACTCAACTGGACCCATGCCGATTGTCTGCGCTCTGTCTATCTGCGCCCTTGCAAACGCCTGCGCTCTTGTGTAACCAGACCACGCCGTTGTCCTTATCGGGAACAAGTATGCGTTAATCTGTTCATGCCCAATGGTCGGATATGACGATTCAGCCATAATACTCTCCTCCTTCTTCTGCCCTCACCTCCTTCATTTTTTACCATCATTCCGGGCTAATTGTGTGATTTATTACTAGAAAAATTAAGCAAAAACATTGCTTCAAATTGGTTTTTTTGGCACTACTGTCACCGAAATTCTCCTTGTATTATCGAACTCACTCACCACCGTTGCACTCTTTATTATTACATCCCCCCAAGCTAATGTCTGATCCTCTGCATCAAAAGCATTATCTTCCGGCATCGCTGTATTGAAATTAATTATTCTTAGCGGATGAACACTTTGCAATACTGTATCCTTCAAAGCAGCCGATTCCTCACTCGTAGAACCACGTATTTCAATATCAACAAAATATACCATTTGAGATCGCTTATTGCCCATCTCATAAGTTCTTGCAATCTCTCTGTTATACTTCACCGCAACAACAGGAGGACTGCTCTCAGGCTCCACGTACCCAATAATTACCCACTTCTCTGGATCAGTCCAACCAGCAGTATCTAATGCCATTTCCAATTGGTATCTCAACGAATCCTCAACTAATGTTTCAGCGCCTTTATCAATACTCATTTGCTAAATGCCCTTCTGAACCCTTCCTGGAAGAACCCATTTACCTTCTGTTCCACTGCCATTCGCCCTGCTTCAAAATAATACTTGGGTCTGATTGGTCGTTGTACGTGCATAAAGCTTCCACCACTTGCATGAGGAAGATACCGAAAAACATCATAAGAGGGTGACATTAACGGACTCTTTGACTTATCAAAAGCAACACGCCCACCCGATACGCTATCAAACCAGCCCGGTATGTATTTGCCAACCATGTGACCAGAACCTTGATCTATTGCATTCCAATACGGAGCTTCTTGTGTCATCTTCCCGATATTACCAATACCCGCCATTATCTGAGAACCACTTTTTCTAACTTCCCCTGTTATAGACTTCTCTAAAGTTCCATCACTTTCGTTTGGTCTTAAAATACTAGCCCTTAATTGTAGTTGCACAGATTCCGTCACTGCTTTTGCAGTATGTTCCATAGCTTTCTCATTCTCTACAACTATGCGTTGATATACTTGCTCTAGCTTTTTCAATACATCAGAAGCGTCACCGCTCATCCTCATCATTTTCCCCCATTTCCTTGATTATGCTCCTGCGCATACCATGAATTCCATCAGAAATATAATGCTTTGCCGCTTTAAAAGCATCTTGATTATTTATAATCAAACCTCTCTTACTCAATTCTTTTAATATCCCACCGACACATGAATTGGCTTCGGCAAACAAATAATCCTTTAATTCCTGTCCTTTCATAACACGCCCTTGAGCTTCCTGCGATTTCGTTTTTTTCTAGATTTCTTAGGATGTTGTTTCTTTTTGTCTTTGCCCATTAATAACTTCCTATTTGCCAATTAAACATTGCATTAGCACCTGGATCAGTATCAACATTGATCCTGAACTGCGTTGTTAATCCTATTGAATACGCATCAGTATTATCTACATCATTGCCTGTGCCTCCAGTAAAGCCAGCAGAACAAACTAAAGCCGACCCTGTGCTTGGCGCTCCACTTGCAGTTAATACATCAGTCTCCACTGTTGTTGTATTATTTACTGTTTCAGCTTGAAAAGTTCCAGTTACGCCAGAAAGAATAACAATACCTGCCGCATCCGTACCAACCCATGAACCACCACCAGAAGCAAGTAGATATACCTGAATAACATGACCATGCGCATTAGATACCGATCCCGTAAGAACATCTCCTACACTTGGTGCAACTGAGCCAGAGGTAAAAGCCAGAACGTCATTTATTCCAGTTATAACGCCAGTATTTGCATCAGTTGAATTTGTTATCGTTTGACCAACCACAATTCCAACGTTATTAAAGTTTTTCGTTGTATCTACTAATTCTTTATTCTTATCATTACATCCTGAATTATCCGTTCCTGTTTCTATATTTGTTATCCAATATTTAGCAGCACTACCAAGATTATTTTTTGGAGTGACGGATATATTATTTATATTTGGAGTTATGTTAAGACTATGCGTAACCATCACAAAAGTATTGCCTGAAGTAATAGTCGCCGCACCTGAATTTGTTAGATTACCCGGATCAGTTCTATACCATGTTGAGCCATTATAAACAAATTCTACTATCTGAACAGTTGACGCAATACCTGTTATAACTTTACCTGCCTGAAATCCTGTATTGAATGTAACCGTATGCCCGCCAGTTGCATCATCAGTGATAATAAAACTTCCTCTTTGTCCTGTTGTTCCATTGGTGGCATTAACTATGACATTACCAACGGCAGTAGTAGTGGATAATGTAAAGACATTCCCAAGAGACATATCACAAGAAATAGTTGAAGCATTCGTCAATGGTACTACTGCACCGTTAATTCCTTTACCAGCACTTATACTACCAATATTACTTATATCTCCAGCACCATTAATAGTTACCGATTGAACCAACGTATGATCGGACGCACTACTACCACCGGCAGGTGAAGTCCAGATTTGAACTTCCCCGTTTCCTGTTCCAGTCGAAATACCTGATTTCAACAGAAGATTCCCACCAGCTTTATCCGTAGCGCTTTCAAGAGTATCTACACCAATAGTACATCCTGTACCACCTGACGGCGATACTGTGGTTGTTTTTGTGCCAACTGTATATCCTGAACCTTTTGTCGTTACGGTTACTGTTGCCACTGCCCCATTTATAGCTGTGATATTTACGGTACAATCATTATTGCCACCGCCAGTAGTAGCTAAAGGTGTCGCAACTGAATATCCTGTTCCTATTGTTACAATACTGCCTATCGAAACAATTACTCCACCCGAAGCAGTACAACTTATAGTTCCACCCGAAGCACCGCCCTGAGTAACTGTAAGAACATTAGTCCCATCAGAATAGCTCGTTCCACCATCTACAATAGAAAGTGTTTTAAGTCCACCAGTAGCCGCAATAGTAGCAACTGTTACTGTTGACGATACGCCACCAACTGGTTGAGCTAATGTTAAGACATCCGTAGGTGAATATCCCACTCCACCTGCCACTACAGACACGGTAGCTGCCATCAATGCAGTAGCGCCACCAGCCTGAACCGTTAAATTACTTCCCGCTGTATTAGTTGTCGTGTGTCGCTCTAATGCTATTGTGCGTGCAGTACCGCCACCAATACTTAATATGTTTGATAAAACGGATGTCCCAAGACCTAATCCAGCAAATATCGGACTAGATGCTTGTTTTACTGCCTGATCAAAATAATCACCCATTGATGGATTACCTGATAAAGTAATTGTCCTATCAGAATCACCCGTAATTAAGTTTAAAGTCTTATTACCAGTCAAATTCTCATTCGGTTTTAGAGTAAGAGTATGATCTGCATTGGTATCTAATATTGTTAATCCAATATTAACAAACGACCCTGTAACACCATTTGAAAGGTTGACTTGATTCCATGAAGGCGCTGCTGAAACTGCTCCCGTGCCGATTTGTTGGTAGTATTTGGTTGTTATGGTTATATTTCCAGCTAATGACGTTCCTACCCCCGAAGCCCCACCATAGATAGTGTCACCCAATGTTGTTATCGGAGACAGGGCATCAAAGGCAGGTGCTTTAGTAGTCTGTCCAGTTCCACCATAAGCAATACCTAGCGGATTAGTTAGTGTTAATCCAGTAAATGCAGGCGTTCCAGCACTGGATACATCCTGATTATTCTTTATGATTGTAGGTATAGACCTCGATTGCTCTATCCATGAAGTTCCATTTGATATAAATACAACCGTTGCAGTTAAGTTTATTGTTCCAACCAATGTTCCATTGGGTGTGAAATTCGTGCCAAATGTAATAGTCTTTCCAGTAGTTGCATCATTTGTTATTAGAAACGTAGCCTTTTGTCCTGCCGTACCACCTGTCGTGGCATTGATTGAAACACTACCAGTTCCATTTACCGTTGTCGTGGTAAAGACTTCACCAAGAGTAGTGTCACATGAAATAGGACTTGCATAAGTAAGTGGAACAACCGTTCCCAAAAAAGCCTTTGAAGAAACACTTGCAAAAGTAGGAGTAGATGCCTGCTTAACTGCTTGGTCAAAATAGTCGCCCATAGTTGGACTACCAGATAATGTAATAGTTCTATCGGCATCACCCGATACATAATTCAGAATCCTATTAGCACCTAAATCTTCATTATTTTTTATATTAAGTGTGTGGTCTGCACCCGTATCATTGATTTTTAATCCTGTGTTTCCTGTAACTGTTAATCCTGTAAGTGATGGTGTTCCAGCAGTTGATACATCTTGATTGTTCTTTATGATTGTAGGTATAGACCTCGATTGCTCTATCCATGAAGTTCCATTTGATATAAATACAACCGTTGCAGTTAAGTTTATTGTTCCAACCAATGTTCCATTGGGTGTGAAATTCGTGCCAAATGTAATAGTCTTTCCAGTAGTTGCATCATTTGTTATTAGAAACGTAGCCTTTTGTCCTGCCGTACCACCTGTCGTGGCATTGATTGAAACACTACCAGTTCCATTTACCGTTGTCGTGGTAAAGACTTCACCAAGAGTAGTGTCACATGAAATAGGACTTGCATAAGTAAGTGGAACAACCGTTCCCAAAAAAGCCTTTGAAGAAACACTTGCAAAAGTAGGAGTAGATGCCTGCTTAACTGCTTGGTCAAAATAGTCGCCCATAGTTGGACTACCAGATAATGTAATAGTTCTATCGGCATCACCCGATACATAATTCAGAATCCTATTAGCACCTAAATCTTCATTATTTTTTATATTAAGTGTGTGGTCTGCACCCGTATCATTGATTTTTAATCCTGTGTTTCCTGTAACTGTTAATCCTGTAAGTGATGGTGTTCCAGCAGTTGATACATCTTGATTGTTCTTTATAACAGTCGGAATAGCTCTTGACGTTTCCTGCCATGAAGACCCATTATAAGTAAATACAACCGTTGCAATTAGATTTACCGTTCCCACTAATGTGCCATTTGCGACAAATCCCGTGCCGAAAGTTATAGTTTTTCCAGTAGTTGCATCATTGGTTATCAGGAATGTAGCCTTTTGTCCTGCCGTACCGTTACTTGCGTTTATTGTGGCATTGCCAGTCGCATGTACTGTTGTCGTTGTAAATACAGTCCCTAAAGACATATCACATGCTATCGTTCCTGCATAAGTCAATGGTACTACAAGTCCAGTTGTATTTATGCCACTACCACCATTCGCAGTAGGAAGTACTCCTGAAACACCAGCAGTTAAGCTCACCTGACTCCACGTAGGTATAGCCGAAACCGCACCTGTGCCGATCTGCTGTATATATTTTGTTGTTCCTGTTATGTCACCAACTAATACTGTTCCTGTTCCAGAAGCACCACCATATATCATATCTCCCAAAGCAGACATTGGTGAAAGAGAATCAAACGCTGGAGCTTTAGTGCTTTGTCCTGTTCCACCATCAGCTATAGGAATATCTGTTCCTTCTGCACGATAGGCATATTTTGAGCCAATAGTAACTGCAGTTGGAATATCCGTTGCTATTGAAGGAACTCCACCAGCGCTTGTCACTAACACCCCGCTATTTCCTGTCGCTAGTCCTGAAACTGTATTCGCAGACGCATTGTATAGAAGTGTGTTTATTGAGTATGTATCAGCAAAAGTTGATGTCGTTGCTGCGATATTAGTTCCATCAGATCGCAATATCTTTCCAACTGTTGGAGATGTACTTGGATATGTAGGCGTTGACCAACTCTGTGCAGCATTACCATTGCTCTGTAATACCTGTCCTGCTGAACCTGCTGCGATTTGTGCTAACGAGGTTGTAGTGTCAGCGTATGGTATTCCCCATTGTGTCCAAGAAGATTTGTTTGTTCCACCATTCGCAATAGGTAATATCCCTGTTACACCTGCAGTTAAGCTCACCTGACTCCACGTAGGTATTGCTGAGATTGCTCCCGTACCAATTTGTTGTAAATATTTCGTTGTTCCTGTTATATCTCCTACTAATCGTGTCCCTGTTCCAGAAGCCCCGCCATAAATCATATCACCCAATGCCGACATTGGTGAGAGATTATCAAACGCAGTAGCCTTGACACCACTCCCAGTTCCGCCATTAGCAACAGCAACAATACCGGCAGTTGAAACAGCGGGCATTGTCGCACTTGAATAAGTAAATGTCCCTGTACCTGTAATAGTTGGCGTCCACGGAGTATGCAATCTTCCGCTTACCGTAAACGTCTTGGTATTAGCAATATTTAATGTAACACCATTTGAAAACCATACCTCAACAGTAGCTCCTGCGGTTACGTTATTTGTTATTTTATAAGTGCCTTTAGGAACAAATAATATATTGTTTGCAGCTTTGGTTATAGAGGTAGTAAAGGCAGTTGTATCGTCCTTTACACCATCGCCTCTTGCACCCCACTCTTTGACATTGACAATATTCATCAATACAAATCTTTCTATCACTACTTGAGAATATGACTCACTTACTATGCCAAACAGTAATATACAAAATAATATAAGTGCTGTAATCTTTTTCAATTTAGTACCTCCATACCGTTATACCAACCAGAGCGTCAGTAAGCACGTCTATCGCTTTCACACTAATTCTTGCATACGGATTATTAATTGCTACCTCAAAGCTAGGTACCCCGGTAGATTCATATATGATTTCATTATCCTTGATAACCGTCTGCGATTCTCCTATGAGTTGTGCCGGTGCGGTATGCCATGTAACCCGATCGTTAGATACTTCAACCTTTATGCTTAAACCACTCGAACTGCCAATTGTAAAATCTACACCTACTTTGATTTTCGTTTTCGTACCCATTGTAATTATTTGGGTCTTATAATTCACTACCAAATTAGCGCCAACATTGGCACTGAGAACTGACCACTTAGGTTGCACACCTTCTATGTATCTAGCGATCTCTGATTCACCAGTCGCACCATCTGCATCTGTTCTAAATCTAATTTCTGTCACATTTTCTAAATATACAAAATCTTTTGGAATTATAGCTACCCAATATACTGACCCAGCGACTAATTCAGGAAAATCATCGGTCCACGTAAATGTCTGATCTGCCCCACCAGCATCAGCAGATAGATCAGCACTGGTAATAGGGCCACTATCCCCACCGATCTTGTAGTCTGGTAAGTCACCAGTATTTGCAAGGATTCTTAATCTCGTTGTGCCGGCTGGCGATCCTGTTCTACCAAGTGTCAATACAGCAGACTCAATCTTGCCACTTGCAGGGGCAGTAAACATACGTGCTACATACATCTGAGTGACTGTACCGCCCGTAGTCTTCAACTTAGTATTTGTATCCGCTGTATTGGCTATGTCAGAAAACGGTGAGGCATACCCGCTAACGTAACTCAGCGTCAATGCCGATTTCGGTCTTATAATTCTTTCATCCATTTAAATCACCTCTATTTAAGGTTAAAAAATAAATCAAGTATCCCGTATCTTCCTAATCTTTAATCTTCACTCTTCCAATCTTCAATCAATATTTCATATATTCCGCATACACTTTGATCACGTTCTTTACCCCAAGACATATCATCGGCTCTATTTTCAGCAGTCCCTTTGGGCTTTCCTGAATAACGATATCCTCACCATCGAAAACCAGTCTCTTAGCTATCTTTAGTATACCCTCATGCTCTGATTTCAGTCTTAAAACTATGTTACCCCTTGTCGTCTCTCCCGTTACCTCCTGTGGCTCCGACGCCCCGCCCTGTCGAACCTTTTCTGCCGGAACAGTTATCGCAGTGCCATCAGCCAATACCATTCCTAATCCCTCACAAGTCGCACATTGCAGCACACGACTCTTTTTACGAGTAGCATCCCATTCGCAAGTAGGACAATCACTGTAATACGATACTACTACCTGCGTTTTAGCCGCCCCCAATGCGCTGTCCAGCGTTATTGCCTTGCCTGTGAAATGTTCATTTTTGGGATCGGCGTAATAGTTTGTCCCGATGAATGTAGTATCCGTTTTCAGCCATACGCCAAGCACACGCCTGACGTTGTTCGCCACCGTAATATGCGTTGTATCAGTGCTTGTTACAGCTTCCGTCTGCCCTATATATATGCTCAACGTAGAAGCAGATTGAGCAAGCGCATCTCGAACAACATTCATTATTGCCAGATCATCCGCCGTCCACATCTTCAATCCTTCCGTGCTAATCCGTGTTTTTCCGTGGCTAAATATTCTTCCTAACTGCTTTCTCGAAACCCTATTACATCAATACTTGTGCTTGTCGTGATACCAGCCTTATACTGCCAAACCATAGCCTCAAATTCTGCCTTAGCATCCTTTAAGGCTTCCCTCATCTCTCTCATTGTAGTGGAGCGTGACATCCGTTGAACCTCGTTTGCGATAGTATCCATACCGCCCAACTGTTTCCTGAATGCCACTAACTCATTTTCACGATACTGCACCACCGCCCGCTGCGCTATAACGATCCACATATCATCCGCATCTGCATAGTCCGGGCTTATCGTATAACTACTATCGGTTATTGTGAGCGTGATAGTTATGCTCATTCGCCGTGCTACCTGCGGCACCGCCACCACAAATAACTCCAGCAATTCCGCATCGGTATCTGTAGCATCCGGTATCAATATTTTCAGTTTCGGCAATGCGTGATCGTTAATATTTCCCATTTCAAAAATAGTAATCAGTAACCTGTATTTTTCCTACTGATCACTGATCACTAATTACTTCCTCATCCAGCCGGTTCTTCCGGTATATCAATAAACAGTTTGACCAGAGCCCATTCGTTAGGATCAAACTTGAATCCCCGCAAGTCTTCAAGCCTAAGAGGCGCTATCTGAAACTCAGCTTCCGTATCCCCTAGCTGGTTAAGCAAATTAGCCCCCTCATCAGTAATATCAAGCTTTTCCCTTCCATCACCAATCGGAATTGTCTTAAATTTATCGTCCTCGCCAATCTTCCCATGCTTTTTTAATATCTCATTCCTATTGGTAAAGTATGGCTTTGCTACCTCGTTCAATTTTGGGCCAATCAGATCAAGTTTGTATCTTAAAGAAATGTCTAGCTCCTGCCCATATATCTTGTTAAATATAGGAAGCAGACCCATAAGCATTCGTGATTGTATTTTTATTGTTTTCATTCGTCATTTGTAGGCATCGCTGCCGATGCCCGTCTCCTTCTTTTTTTTGTTACTAAGTTAATGCCCCGGTGGAAACCCATCCACCAGATTCCTTTACCGAAATCGTATGATCAAATGTGTTATATACAACAGTCCCAACAGGTGTTCCAGTAGTTCCCGGATCTCCTGTAGTGGATTTTACAGATAGCGTTATACCAATACCATTAGCATCATCTACACGCCCGGCTAGTACAGCAGCACCCACCGTTGTCAGCCAACTGTTACCAGCATCCCAGAACAGGTAATCAGCACCATTAGTTGCATTGCCATAGATTTTTACGTCAAACGATTTCTGCGTAGCACCCGAATCGCCTATCTCTATTATGCTGTCATCCGCAGATGCAGATACTATAAGATTGACTCCATCCCACGTAATGCCAACGTCACCAGCAGCGCCAGCGCCAGTTCCGAATACAAGCATGTCATTATCCTTGAATTGCAAATCAACATCTGTAGTATAAACCAGGTTGTCACTAGCATCGAAGTATAAGAATGACGCACCGCTTGCCGCCCCGCCATACCACTTGATGTCAAACGACAATTGTGTAGCTGCGGAATCGCCTATCTCCCATACCGTGTCGTCCACAGCCGCCTTCATGATCAAATTTACGGTATCCCACACAAATTGAACATCACCAGCGACACCCGCACCTGACCCAATTATCAGTATGTCATTATCCTTGAATTGCAAATCAACATCTGTAGTATAAATCAGGTTGTCACTAGCATCGAAGTATAAGAATGACGCACCGGTTGATTGGTGTCCATACCACTTGATGTCAAACGACAACTGTGTAGCTGCGGAATCACCAATCTCCCATAGCGTGTCGTCCACAGCAGTTTTCATTATCAGGTTCGCTGTATCCCACACGAACTGAACGTCACCAGCAGCACCCGTACCTGAACCAATGATCAATATGTCATTATCCTTGAATTGCAGATCAACACCTGTCGTAGAGATCAAATCCCCACTTGCATCAAAGTAAAGATAAGACGCCCCGCCTGCCTGCTGTCCGTACCATTTCAGATCAAATGATAGTTGCGGTGTTCCAGAATCGCCAATCTCTATTACGCTGTCATCCGCTGTTGCTGATACAATCAGATTGACCCCATCCCAGGTAATAGCGACATCACCTGTTTTATCTGATCCTGTTCCAAATACCAGAGAATCAGTATCCAGGAATTGTATATCAACACCTGTCGTAGAGATCAAATCTTCGCTGGCATCAAAGTATAAGAACGATGCACCGCTTGCCTGCCCGGCATACCATTTCAGATCGAATGACAACTGCGTAGACGCAGAATCACCAATCTCCCACAATGTATCATCCGCAATGGCTTTTGTTATTAGGTTTGCAGTATCCCACACGAACTGCACGTCACCGCCGCCACCGCCGCCCGTACCGATGACCAATATGTCATTATCCTTAAATTGCAGATCAATACCTGTCGTATAGATCAAATCATCGCTGGCATTAAAATAGAGATAAGATGCCCCGGATGCCTGTTGACCATACCATTTCAAATCGAATGACAGTTGCGATGTTCCGGCATCACCAATCTCTATTACGCTGTCATCTGTCGTTGCTGATATAATGAGATTAGTCCCATCCCAGGTAATAGCGACATCACCTGTTTTATCTGATCCTGTTCCAAATACCAGAAAATCAGTATCTTTGAACTGCACATCAATACCCGTGGTATAGATCGAGTCTGCACTGGCGTCAAAATAAAGGTAAGACGCACCGCTTGCTTGATGACCAAACCACGTTATATCAAAACTTTTCTGTGTGGATGCGGCTATGCCAAAGGTTATTATTGTATCATCTGCCAACGCACCTATCTGCAACTGATCAGTCGCAATTGCAGTATCCCATTCAATTGTTACGTCAAGAGATGTACCAAGAGTAATCTTGTCATCATCCGCTATGCCCACCCCCGAGATACCGGCAAACGAAAGAGAACTCAACGCATCTTCTATAGCCTTTTTAATATGCTTGTTTCTCGATCCCGGCAAGGTTACTGTTATAGGCATTTCGAACTCACCCCCAAAAATTTATTTAATAACAGGCGATTGCTTTCTCAATTCAGCCAATCGCCCTCTAATTTCCATTAACTCCAGACAAAACGAGCAATACTTCTCTCCGGGTTCGGCATCGTTCCTGCACGTTCTGCGTTTATCATCACGATTCTGACACTTGCCGTCTTCCTCGCCCATCCTAATTACTTTACCAACCCCGAAAATAGTATCACTCATTCTCGTCCCCATTCCTAATCTTCCAATCTTAGAATCTTCCAATTTCTTGCTATGTTTGGTTCAACTGTGCCAGGTTATACCATCCCGGTATTACTATCGCTAGTGACTGATAAGCCTCGATCCAGAACTCAAATCCCGGAGGCGTATTGCTCTGTGAAATCTGTACGAAATCTGGACTACCATCAATCAACGGTACGTTTCTTGTCACTATATTCTTTCCCTGGAACGTAACCGGAACAACCATTCCGACTTGATCGGGTCTGCCAACGTACCTTATCTTGAACGTGGTAGTTGAAGCCGGATTCTGCACTATTGACCATCCATTGACTTTCATACCAGCAATCTGCCCGCTGTCATATTCAATCGGGAATCCCTGACTATTGAAGTCCTGAACCGTCTGCTCGCTCCAGTCGTCATTACCCAAGTCCTCAAGATTCCAGATAGCCTTGACGTCGCACAATGCCACTGATTTCACGCCTACGTGCTGTATCCCCGTGCTGTCGGCAGTATGAATCAAGTTTCGCCCAGCTTCCTTGAAATGGTCCAAAGTCACGCTTCCACCCGCATCCGCAGTTATATGCGTAGCATGTGAACTATAAAGCGTAGCATTTGGCACAGCCGCATCTATTGCAGCAATAACCTCAGCGTCTATTCGCTTATCCAATTCCATCTGCAACTGTATTTTCTTTATCGCTATGGGCTTTATCAGCCTTTCCGCCCACTCAAAGACGGAGAGACTATATGCCCTCGTTTTGATGAAAAATGGTTTAGCGCTTGTCTTGCCACCGGATAACTGCACAAAATTCGCAGGATCAATTCCGCCTCCCGGTGTCCAATACATAGCAGTCCCGACCTCTATCGGTGATTCCCACTCTATTGCATCCGCCCCAGACGTTAATTGATACCAATCCTTAGTAGACCCTTTCTTCAAAAGCATGGGCCATATCGCCTTATAAGGCGGTCTGTAGTCTATTGGCTGCATTACAAGACTTGCCTGGATAGCTTTCCTGCTTCTTGGCTGTGTCATTATGCTGTCCACCTCGCTAATAAGGTTGCCAACACCGCCATGTTCCCCTGTGATTGCAGGTATATACATAGTCTCCCTGATGTGCTTTCTGAGTTTTACCGCCCACGCTACCTGTTCCGATGCCTTGTCCGTCTTTGACATCGCCGCTACCAGCCCCGGATAATCGTCCTCTATCGAATTTAATTCCTTATCCGCCTCTTTTTCCTCATTCGTTGGATCATGCTCATTGACGTATACACTTGCCTTCAATGTTTCAAGATGCGCACTTCCCTGAAGTGCCGCCGCTACGTTATTGTTCATAGTTAGTTTTGGCGGTTGCGTTACCGCCGTGATTGGTTCTGCCATAATATATCCCCTCCCGTTTTTATTATAGGGGCGATTCAAGAATCGCCCATTAATTCAGTTTTTTGTTTACTTTGTCGGTCCAGTGAAATTAATCATGTATGGTTCATCATTGTTGGTATTTACATTCACACACTGTCCAAGCGACCAGCCGCTTGTATTAGTATCAGTGTCCGAAAGCGTCCCTGCGTCCAATAAATATACCAACTTATCCGCAGCCGCCTCCGGCGGAGCGCCCCCAGCAACGTTGTCCGTGTTCATTACGAAAGGCCAAACAGCAATGCTTATCTCACCGTTCTTTGTGTAGTCCTCAATATCAGCAGTCTCGCCCGCATAAACAGCCCCGATTGGTACATGCTCTGATACATCCGTACATTTTATAATCCTGTTTACGACACCAGCCCCATCAGTGCCTACGTATACAAAAGTTCCCAGCACCACAGTATAAAAATCACCACTGCCATCCTTACCCAAAATGCCTTGTATAACATTCGGCTTTAGTGGAAACGTGCTTGCCATAATATATCCCCTCCCAAATCCTAATATAGTATATTTCTTTAATTATTAAAATAAATATACTTATTGTTTGCAAAAAAAATTAAAAGTTCATCGCATAAGCGAGATCGACTTTGACCTCTTTCTTTGCCTCTTCCTTTGGTTTTTCACCATCTTTCAACGGGTCCTTCGGTATCTCCAATCCCGCTTTGACCTTCGCATTTACATCCTCTGGCGGTGCATCTTTCGCCTTCTCCAATTCAGTTATCTTCGCTTCGTAGTCAGCTTTCATTTTGGCTGTCTCTTTGTCCTTTTTCTCAATAAGGTACTGCTCATCCGTCATCTCTGCATACTTCTCGACAGCCTCTAATCGTTTGACTTCACTCTCAAAT
>Ga0315284_10006165_pt1 | contig 17080 bp, 12 predicted proteins | sample YL17G09_16_MG_FD_203696 | JGI IMG/M metagenome (GOLD analysis project Ga0315284, IMG submission 203696) | Sediment microbial communities from Yellowstone Lake, YNP, Wyoming, USA - YL17G09_16 | ecosystem: Environmental > Aquatic > Freshwater > Lake > Sediment | place: USA: Wyoming | collected...
GTCCGTCATCTTGCCGGTGTAACCAGGATTGACTTTGATCTCGTTTGAAAGGTCTTGAAGGTTGTCGAGGATGCTTGCGATCAGCTGCTGGCGCTGGGCGATAGGTGCCATCACTAAGTTGAGCTTCTCGACGGCGTCCTTTGCTAATTTATTAGCAAAAAAGTCTTTGCGCAGGTCGGCCAAAACCTGGGCACCGTTATCGACAAAAGCCGGTAGTTCCTTGCTCTTCTTCTTCATCTCATTGGTCATGACAAGTAAGTCATCCGAGAGCTTTATGAAATTAAGCAAAGCCGGCTCGACCCGCGTTAGCGTTTGGCTGAACGCACCGGCATGATATTTTCCGACGACTTTGTCCATCTCATGCAGCATGCTGCTAACGCTACTAATCATGGTCGAGGTCCGACCCATTAACTCGGTAAGCTTCTTGCCACTCATAAGCCCGGTGAGGTCGCTCGTATCATCGACGCGCATAGTCGCACCATCGGCAAGCTCGGGCTGCGCAGCAGTCCCAGGGATCAAATCGACGCGTTTTTCCCCGATCATAAAGGCTCTGGATATAGACACTACTGAGTCGGCACGGATGCGGGGTGCCACCGTACGGCGCACACTCAAGGTGACCGCTATGCGGTTACTCTCGTCCACGTCTAAATCCGACACCTCACCGACCCGCAACCCCGCAACCGTGACCACGCTGCCTACACGCAACCCATCGGCATCGCCGACGTAGGTATGATAGCTATTTTTTGCCTCAAACCAAAAGTTGCGTTTGCCGATCTCCCAAATGCTCGCCGCCACAAACCCGGCGGTCACTGCCATACCCGCCAATGCCTTTTTCTCTTGGGAGCTTAGTTTCATAGCTGCCGCATCCTGGCCGACAGCAGAGCTGCACTGTGGGTCCAAGTGGGATCCACAAAATCATCGTAGGTTACCACCATTTCGTGGCGCGATGGATGCAACACCCAATCGGCGAGAGCGATACCAAAAGGCAAATCGTTAGTACCGATCAAAACCGCCGTCCCCTGGTCCCTTTGTCGAGCAATCATGCGCAAGAGTTCCGGCAAAGCCATCGTCGACATCTGCGCGGACGGGTCGTCAAGGATCAGCACACGTGGACTTAAGACGATCGCCCGGGCAAGCAGCACCCGCTTGCGCATTTCGCCGCTTAGGGCTGACGGACGTAAACCCCACTGCGCCGGCTCGACGCCCAACTCCAACAGCGCTCGCTCAGCAAAGAAACCCTCAGGAACGAGATCGGTATAAAATCCATGATACTTCGCCGGCAAATCGACGTTAGCCAAAATGCTCAGATTTGACATAAGGCCCAGCTCGCGGAAGCCAAAGCCGACTTCGTTGCGCAACGCCTGCGCGCCGTTAGCCGGAGCATCGTTTCCTAACAGCAAACGACCGCAAAGACGGACTTCGCCGCTGGCCAGGGTGCCTAGACCGAGGATGACACGCAGGAGGCTGCTCGTCTCTTGGCCGCCAAACACGACTCCAACCTGACCGGCGCATAGTTTGAGGTTAAAAGGCTGGTCACCGCCCACCGAGCCGAGTGCCGAACCACCAACCACGTCTCTAAGTTCCAGCACGACCGGGCGGGCATCTAAGGATGAGGTCACGGGAGTGGCGCCATTCATAGATCAACCCCAAAGATGAGGTAGTAAGCCACGGACGAAGCAGCATGGACGGCGATGGCGAGCGTAAGCGAGTCGACTACGGCTCGATTCGTGACTATCGGCACTTCAAAGGGTGCAGAAACTAATGACAATCCACGTCTGCAACCAATGTAAGACACCAAGCCACCGAGCATTGAGGTTCGCACCAGAAAGAATGGAAAATCCGATGGCCGGATCGCCTGCGATATGCTGATCAGGTACTGATTGACCGGGAAAAATCCGCTATAGTTGGCGCCAATCCAACCGCCGCACAGGGCAAACCCCCAAAAAGTCATGGCCATACAAAAGAGCGATACGGCGCCAGCCGCGATTCTGGGAGCCAGCAGGTAGTGGTAGACGCTGATACCCATCACCTGGAGTGCCTCAACCTCCTGCTGCACCTTATTGGTCGCTAATTCAGCGGCGATAGCGGTCACGCTTCGAGCGATAAGAATGAGGCTAGCCACTAGCGGAGTAAACTCACGAAAAATGAGGAGCACTAAAAGTTTACCGAGCTGGCTATAGCTACCTAGAAATGCCAAGCCAAAATTCGCCTGAAAGGAGATGGCGACCCCGCAAAATAAACCTAGAACTGCGAGCATGGGAATAGACTGAACAAAGGTGTAGTAGATCTGCAGCAAAAAATTGCGGGTAAATTCCCGACGATGCCCGCCCTCCCACGGTAAAAAAATTGCGAGTTTTCGTAAAACATCGCTCACTTTATCGCACCCAAAATGTTGGGGTTTTATGGCTAAGGCAGGAATCTGAGGCAAGCATTAGACGGAGGTAAACTAAAATAAACCAATATCTGAAATAATAGTTGAACCGCAGAGGGCTAGCAAGGCGGCAAAAAATGCTTAGTTGAGTACCATCACCAGGAAATCGCTGCCTGGCTGCATTTATGATCGTCGTATCGAGCGCTTACCGTGATGGGCACCCGACCTGATCCAGTCTCTTAGAGGTCAGGATGTCTGCCCAAGTCACCGCGCCTTATATGCCCCCTTAACTATTAGGAATTTTCACATATGTCGACGCTGACTTCCCGGTCAATAAAATTATGATAATCTCGGATTTCGAGTTTAATGAGCAAAAAGTCAACTATGCAATCACAAATCGGCCGCAGACGGCCGTCAGCTGGCACCCAAATGTGCAAGTTATTTCCTGACGGGACCTAAGGTCGCCGCAGCTTCAAATTGGTCCACCGACCGTTCAGCAATTGCGATGCTTTGCCGCCAAAATTCTGATTTTGTCAGGTCGGCGCCGAGGTGTTTAGCAGCGACCTCTTCGACCGTCATGCGCCCCGTGTCACGCAGCAGGCTGACATAGGCGTCGTAAAACTTCACCCCCAAACGCTCGCGCTGCGCGTAGACGCCAAGAGAAAACAGATAACCAAACGTGTAAGGAAAGTTATAAAAGCTCAGCCCTGGGATCGAAAAATGCAGTTTACTCGCCCAAAACATCGGGTCCATTTCACTCAGCGAATCGCCGTACCATGACGTCCAGCTGTCTTGCATAAGTTGTTTCAGATCCGATGGCTCAAGGGTGGCTTCACCACGACGGGTATAGAATTGCCGTTCAAAATCAAAACGTGCCGGGATATTTAGCAGGAGTGATTCTACCTCACGAGCCTGCGCCCAGGTAAAACTTAACCGTTGCTGTGATGTTTTCGCCTGACCGATCAGGGCTGAATTGACTACCGTTTCACCAAAGATGCTGGCGGTCTCAGCTAAAGTCATCGGGTAAAACGTTTGCTCAAGCGGCATGTCGCGCATGACCCAGGAATGGAAGGCATGACCGAGTTCATGGGCTAGAGTTTTAAGTTCACGCATCCCGCCAGTGTAGGTCATGTAGACCCGCGGCGAGCGTGATTTAGCGAAATGAGTACAGTAGGCGCCGGGGCGCTTAGTGGCGCCAACCGTACCTTCGATCCATTGGCGTTCAGCCATCATACGCACGAAGTCGCCCATGTCTGGATGAATATCGCCATATGCCACTGCAATTAGCTCAATGGCCTCAGCAAATGAATGAGACTCAGGCTTACCGTCCTTGACCGGGCAGGGAGCAAATAAATCCCAAGGGGCCAGGCGTTCTTTGCCCAGGAGACCGGCCTGAATTTTAAGCACCCGCCGACCCAATGGCACAGCTTCTTTGACCGCGCCCATCATCGCATCCAATGTGGCCAGAGTCATGCGGCTGTGGTGTAGTGGCTCGTCCAAAAAATGAACTTTTTTATTGTGTGAACGCCGGTGATAGAGGCTAAGCCGCCAACCGCTAAGCGCATTGATGATCGCAGCGGCCGACTCTTCTTGCGCCTGCCAGCCACGCCCCACCGCCGTGAAAGCAGCCTTGCGCACCGCTGCAGATTCACTCTGTGCATGGGATGCGGCCTCAGCCAAGCCCATGGCGCGTGGACCATCGCCTATGTCGACCTGGCAGACGATGCTTGCCGAGAGGTTATCATAAAGGTTGCCCCAGGCCTGTGGACCGTTGACGTCCAAACCGAGAATCAAATCCTCTTCGTGCAACGACAAGGCTTGGCCTTGCAGCTTGCGCATCTCCCCCACCATAAACCGCTGGGCAATGGTGTGTGGCGCTGCCAAAAAAGCCTCGACAAATTCGTTGCAGGCTAGCTTGAGCAGCTGGCGTACCGCGCCGTAGGCCTGACCTAGCTCCGCAGTAGTAGACTGTAGTTTACTGAGCATGGCCTTAGCCGGTCCATTCTTACCATCAACGCTCAATGTGCAATTAAGATAAGTCTCAACATTCAACAGTAAGACCATGGCCTCTTCATGTAGCTTCGCTGCTTCCTGCGCCCAGGCCACGCCACGCTGCAGCTCAACACCAGCCAACACACCAGCTCGAGGTACGAGTGGTGCCAGCTGAGCATTGATCTTTAGAAGCTGCTCAATCAGCAATTGCCCGCGAGCCACATCGCCCGACAATTCAGGGGAGCCAATGCCGGGGTATTCGCTCTTAATATCCCAGGTGGGACCCATAAGCCCTGCCGCGTTTGCCAAGTTGCTTCCCCCTCAGTGTTGAGTTGCCAACGTCCACTATGAAGGAAAACCCCAATTAGATCTACACTGGTGCACCGTCATGATCATCAGCTCGCTATGGAGAAACCGGCTATAAATTCTGAAAGTACATATACTTAACCATTTTGCGGCATGCTTTAGTAGCCGTCGACAAATAGCCTGCTAGCATGCTAGAACCGCATGCCTCCTCAGGGCAGCAGCGCGGCTATTGAATCCGAAGTCGCCGCAAGCGGTCGGAACGATAATCGACGAGAGTTTTGTGATGGATGCGGCAGCCCTTAGTGCCCTTAATATAGTTGAAAGGAATGCAAATGGATCATCCTGAACTAGCTAAAACGATCGACCACGAGTCCACCCCAGAACAGGACCACGTCCATGGACCCGGCTGTTCGCACGATCATCATGAGGCGAGGCCCTATGTCCGTGAACATGCTAAAGTCGGTCGCAATGATCCCTGTCCCTGTGGTTCACAACAGAAATTTAAAAAATGCCACGGTAAGTGACCGGTAAAAGCCCTGTGTTGCCAATTTCAGCGCGACCTAAAATCCCGCACACTCAATGGTCGCTGCTTTGTGGTGCCATGTTTTTCGTCGGAGTCTGCTGCGCCTGCAGCAGCAATCGCGGCTTGACTGCCTCCTTTACTACCGCTTCATCCATCTCAGCCTCTCCAACCGCGATCAGTCGGCAGCCGCTTAGCGACTACGACATTGAGACTTGGCAGGCGGCCTTGAGGAACCTCCAGAAGTTGATCGGAATGTACCCCGATGATGCCATACCAGGCAACGACTCAGACCTCGGAGCTATGCTAGCCCGCCTTAAGGACCAACGTCTGTCAACCCTAAGCGGCGACGCGCTGGCGCAGGTCGTATTCAACGACTTAAAGCTACAAAAAACAGGAGCGTCCATTGCGGATTTCCTTGGTCTCGCAGAAATCATCTGGAGCGAGCTAGATCCTTCTCTACACGCCAGCCATTCCCTCGACTATGAACACAACGTACAATCGTTGCAGTCGGCGCGCATGACGGTGGATCAGTTTGTCTTAAAGCTTCACCCAGGTCTATCACCTCTGCGCATCTCCAAGCTTCGGCAGGTGGCAAGCGGACGCGGCATTGTGATAGGTGTTTTTGACGTATTCGACGATAATTTACTTAGCAAGCAGCGTCGTATTTTCAAGTCTGCCACCATTGAACCACTGCAGCGACTAGGCGACCCACCGAGCCTCGATCACGGTAATGCGGTCATAGATACTATTTTAATGGTTGCACCGAGTGTCAGAATCGTGCCTATTAGCGCCGATGCGCTCCACTATACCGCAGGGTTCTCGGCACTATCGTCCCGAGGCGAAATCTCTATCATCAATATGAGCCGCGGTTTCGCCGCGGCAGCAAACGACTCGCTTGATTCTGCATTTACATTGCAACTCCAGAAAGCACTGCAGCGCAAAGTCATCACTAAAGCCATTGGCAACACGGGCACTGATCTCAAAAACAATGTGACAGCAAAACGCCGTGCCGCCAACCTTGGTCCGGCACGGTCACTCGCCGCATACGATCTTGCTCTCATCAGAAAAGCACTAACAGCCCTCAACGCCGATGCGGCCCACCCATCATCCCAAAATCAATTACTTCTAGCCGTAAGCCTCTCACCATTTGCCGACCAAATTGCCCTCAGCGCGACAGTCCCCGGCGATTATGCCAGCGGCCAAAAGCACAGTTTTGGACTCCCTGCGGACGGTGTCTATTCGCGCTCCTCGTCAGGGTTTGTTTCTGGCAGTTCCTTTGCTGCACCGCTGCTCGCTGGACTGGTGGCGCTGCTGCTGGATGCCGCTCATCAAGCGCATCCCGACGAAGATCCAATCTGCCAACAGCATGCCGCCATCGACGCTCTACAGACTACTGCGGACCCTATGGGAATGCCGCCTAGCGAGGTAGGCCACGGCGTGCCCCATGGGGACGCTGCCTTTGAGATCATGAAGTCCTGCCTGCAACAGTAGGATAGCTATTGATTTTCATAAGTCCGACCCAATCATCGGCCCCGTCACGAAAAAGCACTTCATTAAGGCAAACAAGCCAATATATTTCAGTTAAATTATGTAGTTAACTATGGCCGCACGTCTACACAATTAATCTTTGCTTCGACAGATGATACGATCAACTAGCATTTCCAGCACAAAGATTAATGACTGCCAGCCTAAACTGAAGGGTGCTCCTATTTCATTTTTAAAAGCTGAGTGGGCCTATGTATTTGGTGCCTTTTTAACACTACTTTTCATCATCGACCCACTGACTACCCTTCCTGCGTACCTCACATTAACCAAACGGTTCACCGAGTCATCTAGACGCAGCATTCGCCGCAAGGCCACTACAGTAGCATTTGGCATTTTGGCGCTATTTGCCATATCAGGAATGAAGTTCTTTGAGCTATTTGGCATCACTCTGCCAGCCTTTCAAATCGCAGGCGGTATTCTAATGCTGATCATTGGCATCACCCAACTAAATGCGGAACATCCGAAATCAAATGATACCGAGGCGACGGAAGGACTAAATCGCGAGGATATTGCGATTTTTCCACTTGGCACACCGCTGCTGGCCGGGCCTGGTGCCATCTCTACGGTCATCCTATTCTCGACTGCAGCGAAGTCATGGTTTACAGCAATTGAGTTAATTATCTCTATCGGTATGTGCATGGCAGTGGTTTACCTCATCCTGGCATCGTCACGACATCTGCTCAAGGTACTTGGCAACACTGGAATCAATCTCATTTCACGCCTAATGGGTATTGTATTAACAGCTGTGGCAGTACAGTTTATACTGAACGGTTTGCGCGATGCTATTCCAACGCTGGTGGGTTGAGCGCCAAAACACGAGCATTCCTACCGACAGCACCTTTAGGTGTGTTTACCTAGATATGGACTGATAGGAGCGATTCCAATGGTGGCATTGATCACTCTGCGCAACAATGGGATCGGCCACCTGCATGAAACGCACCTGGTTACGGGCGTGCCGCGGCGGGTCTGGATTATCGCTGGTGGCTGCATCTTAGGATTCTATGACGGATTCTTTGGTCCGGGTACAGGCAGCTTTTTGATTCTACTCTTTGCATGGTTGCTCAAATGCGACTTCGTCAAGGCTAACGGCAACACTAGCGTCGACCTGAAATCCCTCGGACCTCTTGCCAAAAATATCAATGCCACAGCTTATCTGCCACAGCTTGACATCCTGCCGTGTGCGGGCGTGGCCATGACGCACGGAGGTATGGGGACGACGATGGAAGCTCTTAGCTTTGGCGTCCCCCTTGTCATCATTCCGCAAATGCCGGAACAGGCATTGACCGCGCGCCGCGTTGTTGAACTTGGACTGGGACTTATGATGACTCGCGACGAAGCGACGCCGCAAAGCCTGATGGCAGCGGTAGAGCATGTGGTCGGTGATGCCACCATTCAGTCGAATGTCGCCTTGATGCAACAGCAGCTCGACGTACGCAGGCACCGTCCTGGCTACCTTTTGGCAGCCGATACCGTCGAGTCATATCTAGCCTAGCGTAATCACACCCGGAGGCTCTAGTCGTTTTGCTGTCCCTGGCCAAAGTGCCTAGCGATCGCCGCTCGGCGGTAGCTGAAGATGCGCCTGACGTCGTGCGCAACGAGGAAGCCAGCAGTCAGCGCGCCAACGGTGCCAAGCGGCACCTTAAACTGCACGCAATCGGTGACCAAGGTCCCGCCAGCCAGCGCCTCAAAGGTATGGCGATGGTGCCATGATTTGAACGGTCCGAGCACTTGCTCGTCGACAAATCCCAGCGGCGGCGTCCACTCACTAATTAAGCTTTCCCAGCGCAAGGGTACGCCATGCAGACTTAGTCGGTAGCGGATCTTCGTGCCATTGGCGATCAGAGGTGTCGACATTGACCGCACCCGAAAGTTTAACCATGGCGGTGTGATCGCCCCAAGATTAGCGGCATCGGCAAAAAAAGCGGCGACGGTTTCTAGCGACGCTGGGACCCACTGCGCGACTTTAATGACACCATGGTGACGACGCTCACCGCTAACGAGCAAGGACTCAAGCGCCGACTTGAGCCGTGGCTGCGCAAAATTGAAGCCTATGGCTTCAGCTTTAGCTGGCGCCACGCGTAAACTGGCGAGTAGCATGCTAGCACCTTCGCCGACAGCGGCGCGCATGACTACACGCGGTGCTTTCAAAATGCTCCCCTGGGGGCGCCCCGTAAAGGCGCGGTGCAATTCCTCATAGCGCACGGCACCTGGCGCCACCGCATTGATCGGCCCGTGAACCTTGCTGTCCTCCAAAGCTCGAATCAACAAGGCGACTAGGTCACCCAAGGCGATCCAGCTGAACCACTGCTGGGCGTTACCGGGCGCCGCTCCAGCGCCAATCTGGTAGAGCCGCCTTAACTGCGGCAAGGCACCACCCTCCTGACCGAGCACAACCCCTATGCGAGGACACACCAAGCGCACCCCGAGTTGGTTAAGGGGTTGGGCTGCCGCCTCCCAATCGACGCAGAGCTTCGCGAGGAAGCCCTTCCCGCTAGGCGACGTTTCTGTGAGAAGCTGATCGCCGGCATCTCCGTAGTAGCCAATTGCCGAAGCTTGTACCACGACGCCAGGACGCTGCTCGCGACCGCGGATCGCCTGAACTAAGGCCGCAACCGGGCCAAGCCGCGAGGTGCGAAAACGTGCCTTACGCGCCGCGCTCCAGCGGCCATCAGCAAGGCCTTCTCCAGCAAGGTTGAAGACGCCAATGACCCCATCAAGTGCTGCGGCCGGCAGCTCCGCCGCATCGCCTTGCCACTGAAAAATCTGACAGGGAAATGCCAGTTTTTCCCGTACGACACCGCGGCTGAGAAGGTTGATGACATAACCACGCCTCACTAGCTCAACACCTAAGGCTTGACCTATAAAACCACTCGCTCCAATCATTAGAATCTTAGACATCGAAAAACACTCCCCGCTAAGGGGCCAACACCTAGATTGGCCGCACTGCTGCTGATACTATCGGGTTGGGGTAGCCATACCATCGATTTAGTCCTTAATTACCGGGTCAAATATCCACAAAACAGCGCCGGCGCACTGACACTGCACCTTGGCACCAGTCTGCATTGCTGATGCTAGGGATTGGTTAAGTTTAGCTGAATCGGCGGCGACACGCCGACACCATGCACAGCAACACCAGCACTGATGCTATTGGAGTTGGTGTTGATGCACTTGGGCCAAAATTCATAGGTGATCACTCCACAGGTGTCAGAGCACCATTCGGCGGCCGGGGTGACAATTCCAGCGTATTTCGCTGAAGATACCGTGGTCGGCGTCGGCTTGAATTCCGCCGCGGAATTTTCGATCGAAACCAATCCGTATAATTCAGGTTCAAAGCCAACGCCAGAGACAGGGCGCTTAGTCAATAGCGGCGTGTCGGTGGTGCTTCCGCCCCCTGCCGCCGGAGCCGCGCCGCCCGCAGCCGGAGCCGCGCCGCCCGCAGCCGGAGCCGCGCCTATGGAGGTGCCAAATGGAGGGATCAACTCGACTAGCCTAAAACGCACTTGAATAGGTGCGGGCGTCGGAGCAGAGATGGCGCTACCGAAGTTTGCCTCACAGTGCAAGGCCAGAGGGGTGGCTGTCATCGGCTCCACAGCGAATTCAGCTCCACTCACCCTGGTGTTGTTACAGCTCAATGTGCAGCGGCCAGAGGTCTTGTCCTCTGGAACCGCAGAGCATGCACTAACTACCACAAGAAAGCTGATACAAAGGCCTATGCCTCGCGTTCTATTCATCCAGTCCGCCTCCCCCGCCATTACCACCAGAATTATTTTTAGCGTTGATCAATGCCCCGTTAGCCTGGTTGCCGTTGCCATTACCTGAATTTTCCGGGGCGTTGCCATTGCCCGAATTTGCGCTGGCGTTGCCATTTCCCGCATTTGTCGCGGCGTTGCCGTTACCGCCATAACCATTGCCGCTACTAGCGGCGTTACCACTACCCGCACCGTTGTTGCCGTCGCCGCTATTGCCACCGTTGGCATTGCTTGTACCGAAATCACTATTGTCGCCGCCGGCATTTTGGGTAGCACTACTGGTGGTAGTTAGATTGCCGCTGCCATTGACTGCTGCCTCTGCCGGTGCTTCGGCTGGATCGCCACCACCTTCGCCGCTGCTTGCGGCGAAGGCCTTAGAATTGGTCAGAATAGTCGGAGTCACCATGACCATAAGCTCGCGCTTGGAATCGTCGGTGGTGGTCTGCCGAAATAGTGCGCCGATGATTGGCAGTGAGGAGAGAAAGGGGACGCCAATCTGGGTTTTATCGTGGCTAGTATTGTAAATACCACCAATCACAGCGGTTTCACCGCTACGGCGCAGCAGGCTGGTGTTGACTGATCGATTATTTTTCGACGCTGCGGCACCTGCGGTGATCGGCGCGGCTGCGGTGTCGCTTTCGATGTTCAAAGCCATCTGCACGGCGCCATCGGCGGTGATGTGCGGCGTCACCTTGACGCTCAAGTTATATTTGATTTCATCCAATGACCCTGCAACCGCAGCCGCTCCACCTTGGGCAACCGGCCGAAAGAACTCGCTGCTACCGGCAACGATCACCGCCTCATGATTATCCTCGACGATCAAGTTGCCGGACTGCAGGACCTCAGTGGTCCCAGAATTTTCCTCCATGGCTAGAGCCAAATCGATCGCGGTGGAGTTGTTGACGCTACCAAAGCGAAACAAGGTGTTGCCAGCGCTCGGCACGCCGCCGCCAGCGTCGACCGAATAACGCGAAAGCATGTAATTCGGAAAGACTAAATTACCAAATCCCAAACCACGTCCTTGGTCAAAATTGAACGGTGTACCCCATTTTATGCCGATGTGATCCTTAAACTTTTTGATCACTTCGACAATGCGGGAGGCAATTTTAACCTGAGGCGTTTCCAGATCGATGCGCTCAAGCAGGGCCTTTACCGTAGATAGATCTCCTGGCGGGGCGTTGACGATGACGGAATTGGTCCGCACATCGATCTGCACGGCGATACGTTTATCATCCTTGGCCGCGCCACCGAGCATCTCCGTAAGCATTTTAGCCGCATCCTCAACCTTGGCATAGGACAAGCGGTGCACCAAAATCTTAGTGGGACGCAGCTTGAGCTCGGCTTTGCGGCGGCGCTCCTCGGCTTCCTTTTCAGCTGCAAAATGTTCAATGGTATCGATCCGTACTAGATTGGGCGCCTGAGGCACCATTTGTAATGCATTTGCGTCAAGAATAGCCTTGAGCGCGTCATTAAATGGGACACCGTTTAGACTAATAAATATTTTCTTTTCGCCAAGTTCAGGTGGCAGGATAAAATTGACATGGCTCTCATCGCTGAGCACGCGGATGACTTCAGTCAGTGGCGCACCGCGGAAGTCGACCTTCATCGGTCGACCGCCATGGCTGCTGGGTGCGCTATTTTGGTCTGAGGCAGCGCCTTCGCTCTCCTGGCCAGCAAGGTCAGGTGCTCCATCGATGGGGGGCTCTCCGTCTGGCATGTTGGCTGGCTGGACAGGCGGCATTGCGGCAGGCACATTGACCGGAGCAGCATTGGCACCAGTGTTGACTGCGGGCGTTAGATTGGCGCTAGGTTCTGCCGGGGTGTTGCCGAGGAGGGCCTCGGAATTTGCAGTCCCGACACCGCTCGGTGCGGCTGCGCCACCGAGATTTCCCGCGGCCCCATCGGCATCGCCGCCGCCAGCAGCATCGGAGCCGGCGCCAGCGCTACCAAAGAGGTCAGGGTCACCGGCGTTTGGACTACCCGCATTGCCGCTAAGACCGACGTTGTTGGGTGTCGCCGCAGGGTTGGCATTATTGGGTGCGCTAAACTCGTCGTCAGCTGCAACGCCCGAAGTAAAATACACGGCAATATCATACAGGTCGCTCAGCTGTGAACCCTCGCGCAGCGGCAACCGCACGTCGAACTTATCGACATCCACGTCGGAATTTCCCTTGCCATCGTCAAAGTCGTCAAACTTATTATCGTTTAGTTGTTCGTTTCCTGGCTGCAGATTGTCCTCAGATCCAGCGGGTGGCTGATTGCTGCCACCGATTCCTCTCATGTCGAAATCGTCCTGCCCAGCTTCAGCGGGACCTGCTGTCGTGGCCCTATTTGGCTCCAAGTAAAGATCATCGCCCCTTAAACTGTCATTGCTGACCGGAACCAAGTTTGCTGCGTTGGCGGAATTAGGCAGTTCGGCATTGGCTGCGTTAGGATTCGTATTGGCGGTGGGGGCGGCTTGCTGAGGCTGAGAAAAATCGGCCGGTAGGACACCACCAGAGGCCTGGCCTGCTGAGTTAGATGGCGTAGCGCCACTAGCTGGTGGCGAGTCTGGTTGCACCGGTGCACCCGCGGCAGCAGGCGCGCCAGCGAAGGCTTCCTTGCCTGGATCATTGATAAAGGCCTTAGCGATTTTAGCGCCTTCAGTGAGCTCGCTGCCATTGTCTATGCTCGGCATCAGATTGGTATTTGGCAGGAGCTGGGCCTGAGCAACCGGCGCCGATCCGATACCGCTATTGCCGAAATAGCGGTCCGGTACCGGAAAGGTCAACATGATATTGCCGTTCTTGTTATAGAGTCGAGCTTGCACTTGATCGCGCAGGGTCATGATGACATCGACGGTGTGCTCCTCGGTATCCGGGCGCAATCGGACAAAGGCAACCGGCGAACGAAACTCCGTCGCATCGATATCCCGGCGCAATTTGTGTCGGAGTTCTGTATTGAAGAATCGCACGACCAGCTCCGGTTGGTTGAGCTGGTTACGTTCCTGAAAAATATTATATTTCGGGTGACCCCGCGTTACCATTTCGATCCGCACCATGCTTTCCTTCTCTAGGTAATCGTAGCCTACCCAAAACAACTTAGCGAAGGCCGGCGTCAGATCTGACTGCAGTAGCGGCGCCTGCGTCAGTGGTCCCTGCGGAGGCGGCGCCTGGACAGCAGGTGCCGCGCCTTGGGCAGGAGCGACGGCGTTTGGTTCCGCAAGCATTGCGGTGTCTGGTGGCGGCGCCGCATCGAGTGGTGGCTCGCCGTTTACCGGGCCATACGCGGCGCTATTTCCTGTGTTGACCGGCGCTGCGTTGGCCAGGCCGCCCTGGTTAGCATTGGCTGGTCCAGCAGCTCCGCCCATTTCATTTGCGGCTGCAACATTGCCATTATTTGCTAGAGCCTTATTGCCTACGTTGATTATATTTTTTATGTTACCGCCATTGGCAGGATTACCATTAGTAGCAGTGTTGCCGGTGTTGCCGATGTTGCCGGTGTTGCCGGTGTTGCCAATGTTGTTAGCGTTGCCCCCGTCGCTGTTTTGGGTGGCGCCGTCCTCATCGGCAACCGCATCATTCGACGGCGCGAGATCCGGATCTACCGGCTTATCGCCGCTACATGCCGACCAGCTAAACACAGACAAGCTGAAAATTAGCAGCGCGCTGAGGCGCGGGTGTCCATGGATTGGTGCAGCGGTCACAGGAATTCCCCCCGGTTAAAAAACATTGCGCTTGGGCGGTGTGGGTACAGGATTGGCAACAGCCGGTGCGCCTGCTACAGGGGCGGGCAGCGCCGCTGCAGGGAGCGGTGCGGCTGCAGGGACAACAGGAGGTTCTTGATGTGGAGCCAAGGTCTTTGGGTCGATGGGGGCCGCTGGGGCACCGGCTGCGTCCTTAGCTGCCGCTGGCTCCGCAGCACCACCTAAGGCTGGTGCCGGGAGCGGACGTTCACCCTCTGCATTGGTACCGCCAAATTGATTCGATGGATTGTCGAGCATAACTTCGGTTTTAGCCGACCCCGGGGTGAAGCGAATCTTGCCGCTAGAATCGTCCTGGATGCCTCCTCCCATGTAGATCAGCTTGTCTTCATATTGCCGGGTACCGTCAGGCGCTAGCAAGAATTCCCGAGCGCTGATGAAATCGTCACCGATCGACTGGATCTTGCCACCACGATTGCCGATAGCGTCGCTGACCTTGACGATGATGCCTTGACCGGCACTGCTCCCCCCCCCTCCACCGCCGCCTTGGGGCGTCATGATCATCGCCTTGCGTTCGCCGCTCGACAGCTGCCAAATGCCGATCACGTTCAACTCGCTAAGCGCATAGCGCTGCAGTGGACTGATGATTGGAATCTCGAGAGCATCTGGATTAGCCGGCGCTGCAGAAGCTATCGCTTTAGACTCGCGTTTGGTCACCATCGGCGGCACAAATGGATCAGCCTTACTAAATCCGGCGTAACGGTAGTCACTTGGCGGCTCAACAATATCCTCGACGCGCACGCCGCCACTCACCTGCCGAGCTGTGCTGTTTTCATTATCAGGCAGGGATTCGTTGCTAGAGCCATCCGCCGAGTCATCTGCAGGTTCATCATCATCACTTCCTGCATCAGCCAAGGCGGAGGCGATATTTTCAGGACCTTCAGCTCGACCTTTGTTCGGGTTAGCTGCCTTAGTCTCGGTAGCAGAAGGATGCAGGACAGCTTTTTTGCCCACTTGGTGCGTGGCCTTGGTATGCCGCGGTGCAGCCAGTGGCTCCTCGGCTATGTCGGTAATTTCATCGTTGCCTTCGGGCTCACTGTTGATGCTTTGCAGTGTGCTCGCGGGGCTGACGATATCCTCCACCGCCGCAGCCCGAAATGAGGTGCACCAGGCGAGGGCACCAAAGAACAAGGTCGTCCACCTGGCGGTGGCCGCCCTTTTAAGTTTGTTAGTGTTTGATTGCCGGTACACTCTAGCTTCCCCCGATTCATTGAATCATCTGCTACGGCGCTGGACTCCCCGGCGGGCTAGCGTTGCCTGCGTCAGAACCAGCCGCAGCGGCACCTTCAGGTGGAGCACCGGGCGGCGCCGCTTTCGCTGTGCCTCCCCCAACTGGCGGCGGCTCACTCGCTCCCTGATCGCGGTCGTTCATCGAGCGATAGACGACGATGTCGAACTTGGCATGCACCTGAAGATCGTGCCGTGCATTCTGCGCCAGATCAAAGGCGCTGATGAGGCCTTCGTCTTGATTGGCGCGAATGGCCTTTTTGTCTTCCGGCTCATGACGCGTCAACTCGATATGCCGCATAAAAATCGTACCATCTAGGTGAATCATCTGATCAAGGAAGGTTGCCACTTGAGCGAAGCGTCCGGATATTTCTGCTGCGATCGGTGCCTCCACGAACTGATATGGCTGCGCGTGCATAATGTCTGGCGAAGGATTAAAGGCGGACAGCTGCACTCCCGTCTGCTTGGCGATGGTTGCGGTCTTTTGCAGGACATCTTCGATAACGATACGATCTGGCAATTTTAATTTGGCTTTGGCAAGCTGCTCTTCCGTGAAGGCCAGCTGTTCTTCGAGCTGCGGCAGATTGGCCTTCTTCTCGCGGGCGGCTTCGAATTTTTGTCGACTAGACAAGACCAATTGCTGCGACTCGACGAGCTTGCCATTCAGGGCCTCGCCTTCATCGAAATACAGGTAGAAGCCGGGGGTTAGACCGACGCTAAAAGCCACGGCAAGACGCGCCCATACCGGTAGCATTTTGTAGCGATCTTTTAGCTCATCTACCGAGATGCCCATGGTTCTCCTCTTAAAAGCGCCGGCTGCGTTGCGCATCTGAAATTTCGTCGTCAGCGATGTCTTTATCCCGTCTAATTGGCTGCTTTAGATCTACACCCTGGTCCGCTGACGCTACGTGGGGGTCGGCAAAATGTGCCTTACTAGGTTGGACTGCGCTGACGGGCATCTGTTCAGGTTTTACCGGCAGTGCAGGGGCACTGCGTTCGCGAAAATAACCGCGCACACTAAAGACTGGAAACAGCGCCAGCTCAGCAAAACCACGAGAGGACGAGCCCTTGCCAATATTCGCTTCAACCAATGTTAGATCATTGAAATAGACTTGGGTGCGCAGATCAGCAGAATCAATATCCTGACTATCGGTAGAGCGGATGGCCGTCATGAACTCGGCGGTCAAAATATTGTCAAAGGCTTGGCCGCGGATCTCAAAGCTATCTTCAGAGGCGGCCTGGTCTGGAGGCTGATTGGTTGCACCTGCAGCCCCCCCCTTCGCCACAGGGTCACCAAATCCGATACGTACGGACTCAAACCAGACACCTTCAGGCCGCAAATTCTGTAGGTGCTCTAGAACTATCACGGGCTTGTATTTGGCGATCTTTGATACGGTGATCGATGTAAGAGCGTTGAGCTTGCTATTAAGGTCGGAAATGTCTTTACCAAGGTGCTTAAACCGTTCCAAGTCAGGCGATAAATTGGCGGTACTTTCCTCCAGGCTGGCGACGTCAGCTAGAACCACATCAATCTCGTTTTGGATGGTTCCCAGGTAAAACTGCAAAGCAAGAAAGACCGCTACCCCAACCAAAGCTGTGACCACCAAATCTGGCACGTACCAATA
>Ga0315284_10006166_pt1 | contig 17080 bp, 7 predicted proteins | sample YL17G09_16_MG_FD_203696 | JGI IMG/M metagenome (GOLD analysis project Ga0315284, IMG submission 203696) | Sediment microbial communities from Yellowstone Lake, YNP, Wyoming, USA - YL17G09_16 | ecosystem: Environmental > Aquatic > Freshwater > Lake > Sediment | place: USA: Wyoming | collected...
TCTGCGGCCTGTCGAACCTGCTCGGCCTCCTGTCGCGCTGCCGCGATGGCAGCGTTCGCGGATCCGGCCTGTCGCGCGAGGGTACGGTTCTGCTCCTGGAGTGCCCGGAACTCGGGGCTGTTCCTGACCAGATCGGACGAGAGGGCGATCGACGCAGGAGCGATGGGGGCCGCGTGAGCGGGGGCCATCGCCGGGGCGTCGTCATCCTCGCCGGGTGGGGTCAAGTCAGTGCCATCGAGAGCCATTCGGTCCTCCTGTACGTACACGATACGCGGGGCGAGAGCCCCGTGTCACCTGTCAGGTGCTTCGTTGAGTAGCGCCGGGGACAACGGCACGGTGATGTACTTCGTGATCGCGTCCCAATCTCCCGGTGTGTAGACGGTCCCGTCCGAGTTGAGCGTGGTCCCGATGTCGTACTTGAGGGACTCCCATTGGGACGGCGTACCTTCCGTGAAGAACTCGTAGGTGTCCGCGATCCCGAGCCGCAGGAGGTTGACGTCTCGGATCGCACCGAGGCCGCCTTCCATCGTCGGGCCAAAGAGGTTCTGTACGACGTGCTGTGACGGGTTCAGCTCGCCGCGCAGGATCATCCGCACCGAGCGAGACATCGGGAAGGGGAGGTTCGACCAGTCGCCCGGCATGAGGAGATTGAAGGCGAAGAACGCACGGCCCCACGGCCCGGTGCGCATCCACTCGTCGAGCGACGTCGTGTTCGACTGCGCCCATGCGATGCCCTGTGCGTTCGAGGTCGTCTGGAGGTAGGCCGCAGGCGTCATCCCGAGTCGCAGCTCGCCGTTCCCGAAGGTCCGGTTGTCGTAGAGGAAGCGGAACCATTCCTTCGCGGACTTGTACGCCCACGAGATCGGGTAGAACGCGAGGAGGGGATGATTGAGCGCGCGTTCCAGCGACGAGCGGTAGGACCCGAAGTAGTGGACGCCGAAGGCTTCGGACTGCGCCGTGCGAGCGCCGATGCGGAACATCGCCTCGGTCGTCTGCCACGCCTCACTCGCGTAGAACGCCTCCAGCTCGGGCGTCGAGACTTCCTTGAGCGCCGAGTTGAACTTCGTGTGATGGGCCTCGAACTGCTGCCACGTGACGTTGCCGTCCTGCCAGCCCTGATAGAGCGTCCGGTCCTGCACGATGAAGTCGGCCATCTCCGCGTCGGGGACCTTGAGCTTGTCGTGGTAGAGGGCATAGCCCGCCGGGTCGTGCTTCTCGATGAGCCCCGGCAGGTCGTCGCGGACGAGCTTGATCGACAGGTGGTTGGCGAGCGCGTCCTTGAACGGCGAGGGGTTCGCGATGTTGTCGTAGCCGGTACGCAGCCACTCGGGGGCCTTCGACCTGGCAGCCCGCTTCGCCGAGACGGCCTTCAGCTCCTCGACGAGCCCGAAGCCCTGCACGTTGATGTCCGCGAGCCCGTTCGGATGGAGCGCCGCCGCCTCCTTGGCGGTCGGCAGCATCCCCGACAGGCCGGCGGCGATCTGGTCGCCACCAGCCAGCTCCGCGACGAACTGGCCCACCTGCGTCGGCATCCCCATCTCGCCGTAGGCCGCGACGCCTTCGGGGCTGACCCTGCGCGTCCCGCGCATGAGGTTGAAGCCTGCCGACTCCCACAGCTCCGAAACCTTGAAGATCGGGGAGAGCTGGTAGCGCAGCAGCGGAATGAACCACTGGCCCCCGAGCATCGCTAGCGTGCCGATGTTGAGCCCGAGCGAGTAGAACTTCGACGTGAGCCCCGAGGTGAGGTTCATCGTCCATGCCTGCCGGAAGCCATCGACGAGCATGTCCGCGTACTCGGGGATCTCCATCTCGCCGGTCGCCCTGTTGCGCAGGGGGACGAGCGTCCACTCCCCGGTGACGTCGTTGCGCGTCCTGCCGAAGATCTCGCCTGCCAGCTTCGCAACGTCGTCGCGCCGCAGGGCCGCGACCGCCTGATACCCGAGCGGCATGGCGAAGTGCTGTGTGCCCATCGGCCCCCACTTCTCGTAGCCCATGCGGATGACGCCCGAGAGTAGCGCCTCCACCTGCTCGGGAGCGACCGCGTACCGCTCCGTGAAGATGCGGTACGCCTGACCCTTCATGTACTCGGTCAGCCGCCACGTCTTGTAGCCCTGCGCGAGCGAGTCGAACTTCGAGAGGATGAGGTTGCGGTTGCCCAGATCGACGAGATCCTTGTTCATCGGGTAGTCGAGGAACGGCGTCTTGAAGTAGCTGAGTTCGCCGGTCACGGGGTCGCGCACCGTCACGTAGCTCACCGGCAGGTGCGTCGGCCCGAGCCCATCCCACGTCTGCCCGAGGTGTTCGACGGGGAAGTCGTACGGCTGCATCCCGTCGAGCGGCGTCTCGACGAACACGTCGTACTGGTTGAAGCGCACCTCGTTGGGGTCCATCCCGAACATCGACCGTCTGCCGGGCTGGCGATGTCCGCCCGCCATGTCGAAGGAGCGGAGGGCTTCGGGGTTGACGGCGACCCGGATGCCTCCGATGTCGGCGTCGGTCAGGCCAAGGAACTTCGCGCCGGGGATCATCAGCCCTGTCAAGAGGTCAGCCTCGTCCATGAGGTAGACCATCGCACCCGGGACCGGGGGGAGCCGCTGGTCGAGCAGCTTGAACACCTCGTAGACCGGGTATGGCCCATCGAACGCTGCCGGGTCCATCTTCTCAAGGGTTTCGAGGATCCCGCCCCACAGTTGCGCCTCGGTCGGGGACGCGCGGCCCTTCGTGATGAGCGACCCGTCCGCTGCCCATTCGGTCGGTCGCGGCCCGTTGTCCGTGAGCCATTGGTTCCACGGCGTCCCGAAGTCGTTGCCCCACTTGCCCCGGATCGTGTCCGCGAGGACGTGAGGGTCGCCGTAGAAGTCGTAGTGCGACTCCTCTAGAAGCCTCTTCGACAGGAACTCGCGGTAGGCTTCCGGCGTGATCCACGTCCCGGTGTTGGGGTCGATCATCGTTGTGTTCGAGGGGAACGCAGGATCGTAGCGGGTGACGTCGCTGATGCTCTCCAGCCGGGAGTAATACTCCCTGCCGAGAGGGGTGACCGTCTCCGGCAGCTTCCCGCCCTTCGACAGCGGACGGTAGTAGTTCAACATCTGCTCGAACGACATGCGCCCGTTGACGGCATCCGCCGCTCCTCGCATCCGGCTCACCCACGCATCGATGACCTTGCGGGAGTACGAGAAGCTGACGCCATCGGTGATGTTGCCGCCGCCGCCTCCCGGGCTGATCCCCCGGGCGATGATCGTGTCCTTGCCGATGAGCCCTTCAACCTTCACCTGAGCCCAGTGAGCCGTCGCGTGGTAGAGGGCATTTCCGGCCGTCGGATCGAGCACGCGGGCGGCGAAGATACGGTCCTGAATGGTGGTCACGGTCGAGAGGTCAAGCCCCGAACGATCGGCGACTAGCCAGTCCATCGCAGCGGCGAAGTCGGCGGTGTAGCCATCCGGCATCACGGGACCGATGCTGTAGCCGAGCGGACGCTTCGTGATGTCCTGAGCCGCCCTGGAGGCGACGTCTGCTGCGTTCTCGGCCGCGTAGAGCCGTTGCAGCTCGGGGTCAGCATTGATCGCCTTCTGCCACCGCTTCTCGGCCCGCTGCATCGCTGCGCCCGCCTTCTCGACGAGCTTGGTCTGCGCCTCGACCTTGGCGGTCAGCTCTGCCACTTCCTTCATCGCAGCGTCGTAATGGGGAGTGCCCGGCTTGGCGAGGTACAGATCGCTGTTGGCCGCCGTCAGCTCGTCGCTGAGTCGCCTCGACTCCTCGTAGATCGGGGCCTGCCTCTTCGCGAGAGGGTCGATGTACTTGATGCGGGTCGCCTCGTTGAGATCCAACATGTGCGCCCCGCGCATCGCGACAGCATCCGCGTACGCCTCGTGAGTCGTGACGCGAGTCGCCTCCCACGTCTTCAGCTCGCGCGCGGACTGCTCTGCCGCCTCCTTGATCGCGCCGATGGCCGTCGTCTCGGTCGGCTTGAAGGCGAGCGTCCACTGGCCCCCTTCCTCAAGCCTGAGCGCGAGCATGTTCAGCTCGCCCTCTTCGGCGCTCGCGCCCGGGGGCGGGCGTCGAGAGGGAAGGTGCTTCTCCACCGTCCCGATGTAGTCCGCAAGCGTCTCGGCCTTGATGTCGGTGACCTTGCGCGCCGCGCCGTCGCCGCCCCAGTTCTTCTGATTCGCCCACCACGTTCCGACCTCGGGCGTCTTGACGATCTCCAGCCGCATCGCCTCGATCTCCGCGAGGTCGGCCTCGGTCGCCGTCCCATCGCGACTCTTCTGCACGAGGTTCTTGAAGCGCAGCGCCACCTCACCGAAGAGGTGATCCGACCGCTCGATGAACAGTTGGTACGCCGTCTTGCTCGTGCCCGTCTTCACGATCTCCTGGAGGACCCCGTTCCAGTGGTCGAACATGGTCATTCGGACCCCGTTCGCCGCCTGCCGCCACGGGTCCAGCTTTGCCCGCTCGCCGATCTTGAGGCCCATCGTGCGCTCGATCTCGCGCGCTGCGGCCTCGCCATCCTTCCCATACTCGTTCAGCGTCTTGACGATGTACGTGCGGTAGGACGCTGCGGTGTGCGGCAACGGCAGGCCATCCGGCCCGACCAGCGTCGTGAAGTGCCGCGCCCAGTAGGAAGGACCGTTCTGCTCCTCCATCATCTTCGCGATGTCGTTGAGCAGTTCCCGCTTGACCTTGACGTCGTACTGGTGCTGCTTCGTCCACTTCCCGGTTTCGATGCCGTAGCTGCGCTCGTCGGCAGCCTTGATGATCGCGCTCAACTTGACGACGCTCTCCGCGTCCGTGATGCTTGCTTTCGCAAGGATCTCCGCCGCTGCCTCCGGGGTCCTCGCCCTGCTCGCGCGCGAGATCGCACCGCTCTGGACCCACCGCTGCATCTCGGAGATGATGTGGTTCTTGAAGGGTGCGAGCGAATCCCCGCCGAGGTCGAACGCCTTGGCGACGACGTTGGACATCGCGGCCCCGCCGTAGTGGTTCTGCCACGCGAAGTTGAAGGGCGCACCCTCCATCCCGACCTTGCTGGCCGCTGCGCCGCCGACCCCCTTGGTGAACTTGAACAGCGTCGCCGCGCCGAGCGTCCCCGAGCTGAACATGCCGATGAGGTTGACGGCACCGGCCATCTGCGACTCGCTGATGACGTGACTGTTGTTCACGTCCCTGCCGAGCCCTGCCGCGTACGTCGGGCTCAACGACGACAGCGCCCAGTTGGCACCCATCTCGGCAAGCCCTTCCGCGAGCGAGAGCTTCATCGTGTAGAGGCCGGCGTCGTAGAGGTTCACGAGCGCGATGTTCTGCGGCATCGCGAACCGCGTCCCGAGGAGGCGACCGATGTTGCCGCCCTCTTGGAAGATGGCCGGGGTCCGGGCGAGCGGCTTCCCGACGAGCCACGCCGCCTGCTTCGCCATGTTGAAGACCCCGTTGGCGCTGCCGTAGCCGACCACCGGGATGAACTCGGTCCCCGCCACCGCAGCCCGCGCCAGCGAGAGGACCATGCCCGCGCCCATGAAGAGGGGCAGGGTCGCGGCGACGTCCCCGATGACCTGCTTGACGCTCGCGACCTGGATCATCCCGAGCCGGTCCTTCGGCTGGAGGCTCTGCCATACCTCCTCCGTCTCCGCGTTCACCGGGGACGCCATCGCCATCGCTTCGGTCGCGGACGGGAAGAACCCGAAGATCGAACCGAGGATCTCCCCCACCGTGTTCGTATAGCCTTCCCAGTTCAACGCGAAGACCGTAAAGGGGTTCAGGTCCGCTTGCGCGGCGGCAGAGGCTTTCCGTAGGGCGAGCTGACCTTGGAGCCCCTTCTTCACGAGGTAGTCGGTGCGCTCGTTGCCGGAACTCAGCCCGCTCATCATCGCTTGGTCGCGCATGAAGATGCCGTAGAGCTTGTCCGCGTACATCCCGACGACGACATCGTTGACGTTCTTCTTGGCGATGACGATGGACGCTTCCCGCAACTGGTCGCTCGTCGCCTGCCACACGAACTGCTGGTAGGCCGGGTCCTGCTGGAACGGCTCTTGCGCGCTGCCATCGGCGTTCCGCGAGACAGGCGCGTTCTGTTGCGAGCCGAACATGAACGCGCGCGGGATGCCGAGCGTGTAGTCGAGGATCTTCCCGGTGGCCGTCGAGAGCGCCCCCATGAGCCCCATCGCGAAATCGAGGGGACCACCCTCCGAGGTTGGGATGGTATTACCCACGAGGGAGCGGTCGCGCCCGAAGAACGTCCCCGCGAACATGCGGATGGACTCGTTGGAGTTGACGAGGTTCAACTCCAGCGACCCGGTGCGCGGCGTCTTGGGGGCTCCCGGCCCCAGCGCGCCGGGCATCGTGTTGTACATCGCGGACAGCGGGATCGTGAGGGGCTTGGGCATCCCACCGAACGCGCTCCCGCGCGTAGCGTCCGCCATCGCCATCGCCGTCGCGTAGGTCAGCCCGCCGCCGAGCGTTCCCGGGCGGTTCGCGCCGTAGGCGTCCTCGGCCGAGATCCCGCTCGACACCATCCCGAGAACGCCAGCGTTCTTGAACGGGTCGGGGTAGGTGACCTTCGGGCCGACGAGCTTGAGGTTGGGGCCGGTGAGCTTCAGCGCGACAGGCATGGCCTAGCTCGCGACCGGCCTGGTGGCCGTCGGCTTGAGCGTCGGCCTCGGGGCAGGGGGCTTCGGTGGCGGGGTGATGGGCTTCGCCTGATACGCCGCCGCCTGCCCGGCAAGCCGGGCCGATGCTGCTCTCTCCGCTGCCGCCCTGTTCGCAGCCGCCGTGTTGGCAGCCGCGAGGGCCGAGATGACGCTTGGCGGCGACGGCGGCGGCGTGTACTGCCTCGCCACGAGCGGCTTGTAGATCGGGCTCACCGTCTTCGCCTGATACGCCGCCGCCTGCCCGTAGAGTCGAGCCGCCGCCGCATCTTCCGCTCGCTGCTGCGGGGTGTATTGAGTCGGCGGGGGAAGGCCACCGAGGCCGAACAGGGAACGGTTCATGTCTTCCGTCGAGAGATACACCGGGTCGTAGAGAGCTGCTGGGCGACCAGCATTGACGCCAGCGCCAGTTGGGCTCCACGAGCCCGCGACCCCGTGCCCCACGCCCACCTTGTTCGCCATCGCCAACGCTTGAGTGAACGTGATGGCAGGGGTGAAGCGCACGTACGCCTCTTGTGCCGACAGGCCGAGGAACGCGCCACCACGCGTCGTTCCGTTGCTGACCATATCGACAAAGCCCTTCTGCTCGGTGTTGAGCTTGGAGCGTTCAAAGCCGAAGCCCGCCAGCGCCTCGTTCCACGTCTTGTCCGCCTCGCCGTTCGAGGTGTAGCCGTTGCTGAACGGCAGCATGGCCCCCTGCGGGTTCTGCTGGTAGAGGCGGTAGCCGCCTTCGGCAACGTCCGCGATGAGGAACATCGGCTTGCCATCCTTGCCGATGAACTTGACGATCGGGGTGCCGACCGGAACGTCGGGAACGTTCCCCGGCCCCGTGGTGTCGTTGGCGAACTCTGCCCCTGCCGGAACGGCGAAGTCCATCGCCGGGATGTCCGGGATCCACGTTCCGGGGTGGAACGGATCTTCCGTCCAGATCTCCCCATTGACGGTGATCTGCTTGCCCCAAACCTTCATCGGGTGGCCTTGGACGGTCATCGTTCCGATGTTGACGACCTTGGCCTTCGTGACCCCGGACTGGAGGAGGCCACCCGCCATGAACTGAATGTTGACCTCACCGACGTCCGCGTAGATGGGTCCATTCGCATTGCGACCGTTCGACGGCCGCTGCTCTGCCGTGATCGTGCCGTCGAGCGCAACAACGTTCGTCCGGCCCTCGTTCATCACGACCTGATTGAGCTTCCCGGTCTTGTCGGGCGCGAGCACCGGGTCGCCGCGAGCGTCGAGCTTGAGGAGTCCCTTCCCGTTGGGCCTGGTGATCGGGGTGCCCCCGACCATCAGCGTCTCCGGCTCACCGAACAGGAGCTTGCCCGTCGCGACGTACTTCGGCGTGCTCGCGACCCCGCCCAGCTCGGACTCGGACGAGAAGGCGTTGAGCCGCGCGATGTCCTTGGCAGCCTTCTCGGGGACCTCGCCGCCCTCGGCCACAAGGGCTTCCACCTGCCGGTTCACGGTGTTGGTGATCTTCGCGAGGTAGGACGTATTGGCCGTCCCATCCGGCCCGATCGACACGCTCTGGATGGTCACCTTCGCGCGATTGAGGTGGTACACGGCCCCTGACCAATCGCCGTTCTTCTTGCACGCCTCGGCCAGCTCGTATTCCGCCGTCGCGTTCGCGATCGTGAGGTCGAGCAACTGGATCCCGTAGCCGATCGGGTTGACCCACCCCTCCGTATCCTCGGGTGCCCGTCGAACGGCTGCCGCAAGCTCCTTCTGCGAGATCGGCGGCTTCTTGACGACGGTCCCCTTCGGGATCGCCCGCCCGGCTGCGTCGGTGCCATCCTGCGTCGTCTTGATGACGCCCGGGCTCTCGGTGTCCATGATCCAGATGAGGTTGGACATCGCATTGCCCACCGCCTTATCGCGCGCCAACCGCTTCGCTGCGGTGGTCGCCGAGGCGGGGTTCTTCGCGTACGCCTGTTGCAGCGCGACCGTCTTGTACTCGATGTCGCGCTCGTCCGCGTACACGATCATGTCGAGCCGGGCTTGGGGGTCGGTCGGGATGATGTAGGTCATGCCCGTGAGGGAATCAACGAACTGCGTCTTGCCGTCCTTGACCGCCGCCACGAACGCGTTGTGGAAGTCATCGAACTGCGCCGGGCTCGACGACTGCCACGCCGATGAGATGCCTGTCGGCTTGACGAGCCTGATGGCCGTCACGGCTTGACCCAGGTCGTCCTCGCCTTGCAGGTGTACGTGCGCCCCTGCGGGGGCGGACTTCTTCTTCCCACCCTCGTCCACCGTCCGCAGCGTCAGGAACGGCCCGCTGGCGGTCGAGGTCGCAGCGCGAGAGACGAAGTTGCCGCTGCCGGTCGCCACCGTCGTCCCGACAGATGTCCCACCCGGCTGCGCCGCCGCCGTCTTCGCTGCCGCCCGCGTGGCCGGCTTACTCGCCTCGCCCACGAGATCGACGATGTACTGCTGGTTCCTCGTGACCTGCGCCTGATAGGCGACCTCCTGCTCGGGAGTCAGCGTCCCGCTGTCGAGGAGCGCCTGCGCCGAGTCGATGCGCGACTGGTAGCCGGTGAGCTTGCTGATCTGGACCGCCGAGAACCCGGCAGGCTGCTCGAACGAACCGACCGTGAGGTCCGTCTGCATCTCGGACTTGAGCCCCGGCAGCGCGATCTTGATGCCCGCCTTCGCGATCAGCTCATCGGCCTGGATGCGCTGCGTGTGGCCGTCGATCTGCGCTTGGATGGCAAGCCACTGCGGGCTGTTCTTGACCATCTTCGACTGCTGATCGGTGAGGTTCCTGATGTAGTCCTGATCCGTGGCCCACCCGCCAGGGATCGTCTCCATCATCTTCTCGATCTGCGTCAGCCGGATCTTCGCGAGCCGCGCGTCCTCCACCTGCTTCTCGTGCGCCTTGATCTGTGATGCGGACGGGCCGGTGACCTTGCCGTTGACGACGGACGCCGTGACGACCTTCGTCCCATCCCAATACGTCCGCGTCTTGGTGGACGTCGAGTAGCCGCCCTTGAGCGGCTGCACCGATGCGATGACCTGCTGGAGCATCTTCGCTTCACGCGTCAGGTCGTAGCGGTACTTCAGGCTCCCCTCGACGGACTGGACTCGCGCGGCATCGGCGAACTCGGCCAGCCCCTTCGCCCGCGCGCCCCCGGGGTCTTCGAGCGCGGCCTTCGCCGCGTAGGAGATGACTTCCGTCAGGCTGATCGCGCCGAACTTCACCGGGTCATTCCAGCGGTTCGCGACCAACTGATCGGCGTCGTTCACGATGCGATCGGCGAACGCGATTATCTTGCCCTGGATGTCCTCGGCAACGGCATTGTTCCCAGCGTAGCGTTGAGCCTGCGACAGATACCACTCCTGAACCTGCGTGTTGTTGAGCTTGCCCTTGTTCAGCTTCGTGATGATCGCCTCTTCGTCCTCTTGGAAGACAGCGCCTTCCGACGAGGCAAGGCGGTCCTGCCGTTGGTAATACTCATTCGACCCGGCGACGACCTGCTCCAACGACTTCCTGTTGAAGTCAACGAGCGTCTGCTTGGAAACCTCTCCGGTCTGGACCCCCTGCGCGATCCTGTTGTAGTCGTTGGTGTACTTCTCTGCGGCGATCGTGTAGGCCGCCGTCCTGTACGCCTGCGAGTCGGGGGAAAGGCTCATCAGGTAGCGCGACTGGATGCTCTCGAACGCCGCATCGCTCATCTGCCCGCCTTCGTGCTGCGCCCTCGCGACCGCGAACTCCATCGCGGCCGACTCCGACGTGCTCACGGTCTTGGCGGACGAAGACGACGACGGGAGGGTCCGACCCTTGATCGCCTTCTGGATCGCGTAGTTGTCGCTGTAGAACCCCCATTGACTGTCGTACCAGCTAGCGACCTGTTCGTCGGTCAGGGATCCCGCGTTGTACTGCCGCATGACTTCGTTCTCGGCCTCCGAGAAGACGAGGTTCTGCGACGAGAAGAGACGGTCCTGCCGCTGCGTGTACTCCGTCGAGCCCGGGGTCGTCTCCGAGAGCGCGCCACGGTTGAAGTCCACGAACGCCTGCGGGGTCGCGACGCCGGTCTGGACCTTCTGCGCCATGTCGTTGTAGGCGTTGGTGTACCTCGTCATCGCGACGGTGTACTTCGCGGTCTGGTACGCCTGCGTGTCGGGCGCGAGGCTGTAGAGGTAGTCCTCCTGAGCCTGGGCATAGGCGGCGTCGGTGATGAGCCCGTTGTTGTGCTGGGCAGAGATCAGGGCGAACGCGAGCGCGGCCTGCTCCTGCGCGCTGACCGTCTTCGAGTCCTCGGCCGCACCGATGTTGAACGCGCCGAAGTCAGTCGCCGCTCCACCGAACGGGGAGAGGGTTCCCCCACCGAAGGTCGCCGCCCGTGCCATCTCCTACTTCTTGCCTGTTCCGGCTGCCTTAGCCTTCGCTGCTGCGGCAACGGAGGTGGAGGTGGCGGCAGCCGAACCTACGCCAGCATGGGCCGCTCCCGGGGTCGTTGGCATCGTCGTCGGCTCTATGTCGCCGGGGATATGCGTCCCGGGCACGTTTGGCTGCGCCGCCGTGGGGGCGTACGCCCCTTCTTCCGCGCCCCCGGCGGCCCCGGGCGCTTCGCCCCCACCAGGGCCACCGCCCGTCCAAACGCCGGTATAGGCTCCATACCCGGCGACCGCAGGCGGAACATCCCCACCCGTCCAACCGCCGGGGGCTGCCCCGCCGCCGGGACCGTAGTTGTTGAACGACAGCCCGGTCGAGGAGAAATCGACACCGGCCCCGCTCGTGTTGTCGATGACGCCAGCCGCGCCACCAAGACTCGCGCCGCCGCCCGCACCGAGCGAGAACGATGCCGCGTCGCCAGCCGACTTGCCGTAGCCCTTCGCCGCCGCTGCCGAGCCGGTAGACGTCATCGCGGCCCGGCCAAGGTTGCCGCCGCTCGTGGTCTTGCCAAGGAAGCCGCCCCGACCGCCCGGCTTGTTCTTCGAGCCACCCCGATACGACCCGACCTTCGGGGCAGTCACCTTCTTGGTTGCCATTGCACTACCTCGGCTGCTGCCCACTGGACGGAGACTGCGCGGGTGCCCCACCCGGCTCCATGATGATCCGGTTCCCGATACCACCCTGCAACGGTGTTTGCGACATGATGCTCGTCTGCATCGGCAGCCCGCCGCCGCCCGGGCCTCCCGGCTGGTTCTGCGAGTTGCTGCCCTGCGCGGGCGCACCCTGCGCGCCCTGTACCGCTGCGTTCTCGCCCTGTGAGGCAAGTGCCTCGGGCGGCGGCATCGCGGGCTGCTGGCCCTGCATCTGGCCCTGCGCGGCCTGTAGCTGGAGCGCCGCCATCTGGATGCTGATCTTGAGCTGCTGCAACACGAGGTACTGCTGATAGCGCAGCGGGTTGTAGACCGGATCGACGAGGTACGCCTTGATGCGGGCCATGACCTCATCGACGTTCTCGATGCCGACCAGCTCCATCGCCATCTCGGGGTCGATGATGTTGGCCTGGAGCTTCTGGATCGTCTCCATCGTCTTCTCGGTGGAGTCGCGAACGTCGAGCGGCTCCCACAGGAGACGGAAGCGGCGGTAGCCCTTCGCGATGTTGCGATAGTCCGTGTCGTACGCCTCCGCGTAGTCCCACCAGTTGCGGAAGATCGCAAGCAACTCGGGTGACTGGTTCAGGATGCGTCCGACGAGAGGCAGCTCGACCGCCCGCCATTCCGTCGAGAGGGCGCGCCCGGACGTCTGCGCGCGCGCGGAAAGCCCCCACGAGATCGGGGTCAGACCCGTCGCACGGTAGGTCGCCTCCCGCAACTCATTCGCGTGCAACTGGCTCGGGAAGAAGTCAACGCGAGTCTCAAGCTGCCGGATCTCCTCGCCCTCGCGGAGCGGGATCAGCTCGAATGGACCCGGGACGTCGATGTCGTCGCCCGAGTTGCCCATGTTCAGGCCCATGTAGCGCGGGCCTGACTCGAACTCGATGACCGCTGCCTGCCGGTCGAGCATGTCGTCGTACGCTTCGTTGAGCGCGATAGCCGTCTCGCCCACGGACGACCCGTGCGCGTACGTCGGGATGTGGTCGTTCTCGACAACATGGAACGGGAGCCGCTTCCACGGCCAACTGTCCACCTTGACGACCCGGTTCCCGACGATCCACGCGCAGAAGACGTAGGGCTTCTGGCCGGCCTCACGGATGAGTTCCCAATACTCGACGGCGGTGACGTACTTCGTGTTCGTGTTCTGCTGCTCGGGACGCTGGTCGAGGACACCTTGGTCGATGGTCGATGTCCAGCTCGCGTAGTCCACGAAACCGTAGTTGTCGATGGGGATGTCGAGCCCGAAGCGAAGGTTCGCCTCTTCGGGGGCCATCTCATCGACGACCGCCACCCAACTGAGGATGCGGTTCCCGTAGCGCCGGGTCCAGCCCCGATAGACCTGACTCGGGTTCTCGAACAGCTCAAGGCTCGGCGTGCCGTCGATGGGGTCCCAGCCGTCTTTCAGGATGGCGACACCAAAGGCGTTCTTCGCCCATGCCATCCAGTAGAGGGTCCGGTCGAAGTTGGCGTGCTCCATCCACGCCTTCGTCTGGTCTTCCATCTGGCTCGACTGGTTCTGCGCGACCGCTCGCTGGAGTTCGTGCATCTGGCGAGCCTTCGCCGCCTGCTCGGGATCGTCCATCGGCAGCGGGGGCGAGACGTGCTTGGGCACGACCCGCAGCGTCGGCGGGTTCCCGGCTTCAAGCGAGGCCCACCGAGAGATGACTTGCCCGACGAGATCGACGTGGAGGATGCTGCGTCCCTGACTGACCGCGCTCTGGCGCTCGGGACGCGGATCGACTCGCTTGGAGATCACGTTCCACGGAGGGTTCGCCCACTGCATGATCTCTTCGTAGCGCGAGCGCAGGAGGGACATCTCCCCGGCCAGCCCGAGGCGGCGCTGCTCGACGCGAGAGATGATCTGGCGGGCCACCGCAGACGAGAGCCCGGACCCTTCCTCTGCGGAGACGACCGAGGGATCGACCGAGGCGATAGACGGATCTGCCATCAGCGTCTCCCGATCGGGATTGCGGTGCGTTTCGGCATCACGGCTGCCGCCAAGTGAGCGGGTTCACGTCGTACGGACGCGAAATCGAGAGCGCGATGGACGCTGGGGTTGCCGACGACCCAGTAGCGACGGATGTACCAGAGGCCGATGAGGAACGACCACACCCAGTCATCCGGTATCCCTTTCGCGTCTCGGTCGAAGTTGGCGAGCTGGTCGAGTAGCTTCTGTATCCGAGGCGACTCCACCATACCCCATGACGCGCTCGTATCATCACGCCCCCACGAAAGCATGTCGAGTCCGTTCGTGATCGCCGCGAGGCGCATGTTCCCCCAAATGCGATCGTTGGACCGGCTGACGAACGACAGCGGGGATGGCCGCATGTCACGCAACTGGCGGAACGCGGCGACGCCCCCGAGCCCGGACGCATCGACGGCGGACTGACTGTTGTAGACCTGCTGCTCGCGCATGACCGAGTAGGCAACGGCATCGAGGGTCAACCCGGGGGAGGGATGCAGCTCCGTCGCGTTGACGATCCGGGCCTTGGCCTGCGGATGCACCATCGGGCGACCGTTGACGATCGGGATGCGCCACGTGATACCCACGGTCGAGTCGTGCGACAGCCCGATGTCCCACGTCGAAAGGTACTGGTAGCCCTCTTCGCGCAACGTCGGGAACGTGAGATCGTCACGGACCATGTTGTCGATCTCAAGGGGCTTGAACTCGATGGACGCCCCGCCCGCAGGCTCACCAAGGACCGTGCGCTTCCACTGCGCATCGTCCTTCTTGCGCCGCTCGACCGCGAGCGCGTTCATGTTCGTGAAGTACGCCTTGGCCGCAGACAGGTAGATGACCTGCGCGTCGGTGTTGTGACCTGTCTCGATCTCGCGGATGACCGTCATCAGGTGGCGCTCGGTGGACGCCTTCGGCCACGCCGCATAGACGAGCTTCGCGTCGTGGTCGCGCGCGCGACCCATGAGGACATCGGTCTTGACGAACTCGATCTCACGGTCGGGCTGACTCGCCCACTCGTCCCACGTGATGAACCACCATTGGTCGCCCTCAAGGCGTGTCGCCCAGCCCTCCGTCGAGCGGAAGTCAACGCGGGATCCGTTCTCGAACGTGACGACCGGCCACTGATTCGACTTGCCGGCCTTGAACAGATGATTGAAGACGCCCCCGCGCGACGACCGCGCCTTCTTGTCGAACTGCGCGTCGCTCGCGCCCTTGCTGATCTCGTCCGCGACCTGCCAGAGCTTGAGGGTCAGGTCCGTCGATGGGGCAAGCCCGAGGGTCTTGTAGAGGTAGTTCTTCCAGTAGGCCCGGTCGGCGTTATCCACGCCTGTCTTGTAGAGGCACGCGCGCGCGTGCCAGAGCCACAGCTCGACGGTCTTGCCCGACCGCTGCCCGCCCGAGACGTAGCTCTCCTTGCGCTCGCCCTGGCGTCGTGGTCCCGGCTCCCCGAGGCGGGCGTGCGCTTCCTCCTGCTCGTCGGAGAGGCGCACACCGAACCCGTCGAAGCAGAAGCGCCCGAACTGCTCGGGCGCCGCGCAGGCTTCCGCGAGCGCGTTGACCTGACTCGGGGAGTAGACGGTCAGCGCCACGGATCAGGCATCGAAGGTGGGCGACCCTTCCTGCTTCGCTCGCTTGTTGTACTGGTCCCGGTCGGCCTTGCCGGCATCGACGACGGGGCGGGCGACCCCTTCGATGGTGCGAACCCGGTGATCTCCGAAACGCTGACTCGGAAGTGGCGCTTCGCCACGCCGGAAGCCTGCCATCTCATCCTCGCCCTCCTCCATCTTCGCGCCGCGAGACTGGATTGCGGCCTGGGATTGCGACAGCTTTGCGCCGAGATCGGCGAGTTGCCAGAGCGTTGAGGCGGGGATCTTGCCTCCATCACGCAAGACTTCTTCGATATTGGCCTTCAGTTGATTGAGTGCAAAGACGCCGAGTTGGATGCCCGTGCTGTAATAGTCGATGAACAACTGCGGGCGCGCCGACGGCATGAGCGCGAGCACCGGATCGGCCGTCGCGGTGAGGGCCATCTTCCCGAGTTGCTCTACCTCGGCGTCGTTCTTCGCGATGTGAACGACGTGCCGGGCAAAGTGGTTCTCCATCGACGCGTTCGGGATGTCGGGATAGCCATGCTCTTTCAGCCATTCCATCCCGAGCTTCCTGCCGCCATAACGTCGGATGGTGCGGGGGAGAGCGTTGCGCGGGATGTTCCACTCGGCAAGGAGCGTCTTGGGCCATTGCTTCGGGTCGGCGAGGAGCGCGTTCAGTTCCAGCAGCTCGGCAGTCGGCACCGTCGAACAGACCTTGCACGGGTTTCGCCCGGACATCAGGACTCCATGAAGAGAGGTCGGTCGATGCCGAGCTTGACGCGCTCCTCCTCGTAGAGCCACTTGGCGGCGAGGTTGCCCTGCTCCGCGAGCTGACGCAGGGACTCCAGCGTCATCAGGACATCGACCGGGATGCCTTCGACCGTCTTGGTGGACAGGGCGGCGGCACGGACGACGCCCGCGTCGTCGGGGGTCGGGGGCTGCAACATCTCGCGCCCCTGCACGATGCGCGCGCGCTGCCGAAGGTTGAAGTGCCAGCCGCCGTGCTGGCGCTTGGGAGGCGGGATCATCTCTCGTCAGGGGCGCTTGGACCCTGCTGCGCCTGTGTCCCCCACTTGCGGATCTCCAGCGGAGAGTCGGTCATCGGATCTCCTTCGGGTCAACGGGGGATGGGGTTCCCGAACTCGTCGAAGTTGGTGTCAGGAGTGGGGACCCATCCTTCCTGCTGACGGACGGGTGTCGGGGCAGGAACGACCGGCGTCTCGTCTGGCTTATCGGCCTTCGCCTTCGTCTTGTTCGGATGGCTGTGGCCCGGACGGTTCGCGCGTCCCCACGCGTTGTCCGCGAGGTTCTGCGCGTGGTCATGTGCGTTGCCGTGCGTGTGCCATGCCGGGGACTTGATGCCCTGCGATCGCGCCGGGGCCGAAGCGGGGGGCTTCTCGTCGGGCGTGGTCGGCTCGCCTGTGTGGTGGCCCACGTCGGTCCCGACGTGGGCGGGGACCTCGCGGATATTCTGACCGGCTGTGGGGGACCAATCCCATGCCGGCGAACCCTCGTCTCCCGCGTAGCCCGGATCACCTTTGCCCATCGTGCCCGCTGGGCGAGGCGGTCGGGGCGCGACCGCAGGCTGCGACCACGACTGTCCCAGAGATCGTGCCTGGGCGAAGGTCTGGGCTCTCGGCTGCGGCCCTCCCCGCATCGCATCAGCCGCCGGTCCCGTCTGCCTGCCGAGCCAGCTCTTGGCGGGATCCATCCTCCCCGGGCCGGGAGCCTGGGTTTCGATCCCGGCCTTGATCTTCGCAGTCGTCATCGCCGCCGCGTCCGACGCCGCCTGCTCGTAGGCGAGGTGCGGTTGGGGTGGTTCCTGGTATGGCGTGATCGTTCCTGTG
>Ga0315284_10006167_pt1 | contig 17079 bp, 13 predicted proteins | sample YL17G09_16_MG_FD_203696 | JGI IMG/M metagenome (GOLD analysis project Ga0315284, IMG submission 203696) | Sediment microbial communities from Yellowstone Lake, YNP, Wyoming, USA - YL17G09_16 | ecosystem: Environmental > Aquatic > Freshwater > Lake > Sediment | place: USA: Wyoming | collected...
CGCCGGACTCCCTCATCAGGTTGCCCAGCATGAGCATGCCCATCAGTGGTGCGCCCATGGGCGCGATGAGTATGGTAACGATGCCGGTGATAATGGGGAAGAGGATTTTCACGCTCCGGGAAACTTTCTTTTCACCGTAGGACATCAAGGTCGCACGCTCTTTTTTCGTCGTCAGCAGGCGCATGATGGGCGGCTGGATAATTGGCACCAGCGACATATAGGAATAAGCCGCAATTGAGACAGCAGGGAGCAGGGTGGGGGCAAATTTAGTGGTCACAAAAATGGCGGTAGGTCCATCGCAAGCCCCAATCACGGCGATGGAAACTGCCTCGTTACGTGGAAAGCCAATTGCCAGGGCAAGAATCAGCACCAGGAATATGCCGAACTGTCCGGCGGCGCCGAAAATGAGCACCGTGGGGTTGCCCAGCATGGGGCTAAAATCTATCATCGCACCGAGTCCGATAAAGAGCAGGCAGGGGAAAAGCTGGGTGAGAATGCCACCATTGTAGAGCAGGTTGATGATGCCGCCAGGGTAATGGGCAGAGAGCTGTGCCTCAGGCAGATTGCCGAGGATAATGCCGAAACCAATGGGCAGGAGCAGAAGCGGTTCAATCTTTTTCGCAATTGCCAGGAAAAGAAGTGCGCTCCCGATGGCAATCATGACCGCGGCCTGCCAGGAAAGGCCGGCAAATCCCTGCCCCAGTGCTTTCAGTGCCGAAATCCAGAAGTCCATATTATCGCCTCCCTGCACACGGATCTATTTGGCGTTTTTGCTGCTCTCTTCCTCTTTCTTGTAGGGCAGAAACTTTAATAGCAGGCGGATGATTACGATCAGGAGCAGCAGGGTCAAGAACGTCACGCCCATGCCTATGATGGTCATTGTGAGTCCGAAGCCAATGTCTTTCACAACTTCCTCCGTCTTTCAATTGCCGTAGGTATCAAACCCCATGGGATGTGGTGATAAACACAAATCCCATGAGAGATATCACTTGATAGACGCTTTGCCGGTGTTCTTTTCTTGCCTTCTGATTACGGCTTTGCTTATCTCCAGGACAGGGAAGATAGTCCCGGCGACGACAATGACAATTGCCCACTCCAGGAGAGTCAACGGGTAGGTATTGAATAAACTGTTAAATATCGGTATTTCAACAATTGCCCAGAGCAACACTACCTGCGAAAGCACCGCGATATTCAGCCATTTATTCCTGAACATCCCAATCTTGAATACAGACTTATTCTCCGAACGGAAATTGTATGCTTTGAACAATTGGATGGTAATCAAAGTCAGGAAGCATAAGCTCTGAGCTTCTACCATGCCTTTGCCGCTATCCAGTGCCCACTTGAAAATACCCAGATTCACGATACCCGACCACACGCCGCCAATCGACATAAGTATCACAACTGGTTTGGTGAAGATACCCTGGCCTCTGGGGTGCGGCATTTGTTTCATGATACCCGGGTCCGCCGGGTCTACCGCCAGAGCCAGAGCCGGGAAGCCATCGGTAATCAAATTGACCAACAAAATCTGGACGGCGACAAGCGGAATAGCCCCGGCAGGAAGCCCGATCATAGGACCAATGAGGATTGCGCCCGCCATTAACAGGATTTCACCCATGTTAGAGGATAGCAGGTACATGAGGTATTTCTTGATATTGCCGAAGATTGCCCTACCTTCTTCCACCGCCGCAACAATAGAAGCGAAGTTATCATCTGTGAGCACCATGGCGGCGGCTTCTTTGCTGACATCGGTGCCTGTTATCCCCATCGCTATGCCGATGTCCGCCTTTTTCAGGGCAGGTGCATCGTTGACGCCATCGCCAGTCATAGCCACGACATCCCCTCGCTTGGCGAAGGCTTCCACAACCTTTAGTTTATGAGAGGGTGAGACGCGGGCATACACCTCTATGTTACCCACGTTTTTCTCATATTCGGCGTCACTCATTTTGTCGAGCTCTGCGCCGCTTATTGCAATGCCGTTCTTGAGGATGCCCAACTCGCGGGCGATGGCGCTCGCCGTAATCTTATGGTCGCCGGTAATCATTACCGATTTGATGCCGGCTTTTTCGCAGACCTGAATGGCCGACTTCACTTCCAGGCGCGGCGGGTCGATCATCCCCACCAGCCCGACAAAAACCATCTCCTTTTCGTAATCGCCTTTGTCCTTCACGGCCGCCACGGCCGGTTTGTACGCCACCCCGAGCACCCGGAGGGCGTCCTCCGCCATCAGCCGCGCCGTCTCCAGGACACGCGCCCTGTCTTTCTCGCCAAGTGGCTTTGTCTGGCCGTCCTCCATAATGTGGGAGCAGGAATCCAGGATGATTTCCGGCGCGCCTTTAGAATATGCTACCTTGCCCGCGGCGTTCCTGTGAATGGTCGTCATGCGCTTGCGTTCGGACGAAAACGGAATTTCGTCAACCCGCGGCTGTTCATCGTTCAGCTTTTCATGGCTAAAGCCGGCTTTTTCCGCAACAACAATAAGAGCGCCTTCAGTAGGGTCGCCTTTTATTTCCCAGTTGACCTCCGCTTTTATCAGGTGAGTGTCATTGCACAGCACATTAATTTTCATCATGGTCTGGACAGTTGAGTCCGAAGTAATGTTTACCATCTTACCGCCAATTTGAAACTCGCCCTTCGGTTCATAGCCGGCTCCCGTGACGTCTACCAGCTTGCCACTGACGTAAATGCGCCGCACCGTCATCTGGTCTTGCGTCAGGGTGCCGGTCTTATCCGAACATATAACCGTGGTGCACCCCAGCGTCTCCACGGCGGAAAGGCGGCGCACCAGGGCGTGGCGCTTCGCCATTTTCTGAACGCCGATTGAAAGGGAGATGACGACCACGGCGGGCAGGGCTTCGGGGACAGCGGCAACTGCCATACTCACACCCCAGATAAACATCTCAATAAAAGTGTGACCCCTGACGAATATCAATTGAACAACAACAATGATAGCGACGATACCCAGAGACGCCAGCCCGAGTATCTTACCCACTTTGTCCAGGTTCTTCTGAAGGGGAGTCTGCTCCTCTTCCACCTCCTGGAGCATGGCGGCAATTTTGCCGAATTCAGTCTGCATGCCCGTCGCAACTACAATTCCACGCCCGCGTCCGTAGGTCACTGAGGTGCCGGTGTACACCAGGTTCGTGCGGTCCCCGACCGCGGCATCTTTGGCATCGATTATCCCGGTGATTTTCTCCACCGGCGTGGATTCTCCGGTGAGGGAAGCTTCCTGCGTGGCAAGGTTAAAAGCCTCCAGCAGGCGCATGTCCGCCGGGACCCTATCTCCGGTCGCCAGAATCACCACGTCACCGGGCACAAGCTCACGGGCGGGGACTTCCCGCTCGATACCGTCCCGGAGTACGGTGGCAGTAGGCGCCGCCATCTTTTTCAGGGCAGCCATCGCCTTCTCAGAACGGTATTCCTGGACAAAGCCAAGTACCACGCAGGCGATGACAATAACAAAGATGACAATGGCGTCTGTGATTTCCTCGGGCAGGCCGGGACCCCGCTCAGGGTTTATGTAGCCCACCACAACCGAAAGGACCACTGCCACAAGCAGGATGATTACCAGGATGCTTTTGAATTGCTCGGCGATTAGTTTCCAGGGGGAGATTTTTTTCTCTTCGCCCAGTTCGTTATATCCCGCAACGGCGAGTTTTTCCTGTGCCTCATTAGCGGTGAGACCGCCGTGCCGTGATCCCAATGCCTTGATGGTATCGGCGATGCCGAGCGTATGCCAGGCAGTCCCGTTTTTGCCGACATCCGGACCGTTACCGCCAGTGGGACGGGGTGATTTTCCGCTCATTCAGTGGTCGCCTTTCAAGAGTATTTTAACCATGTTAAAGACAGCGGCTGTCTGCTGTCAATTATCATTTCCGAGTATTCTAACCCTGGAAAGTTTCTTCCTTGAAAAACCCATCCATAAGCTCCAGGTATTCCTTCTTCGTCAGCGCCGGTTTGCCGTGGGACAGAATCTCTTTTGCCTTTTGCGCGCCGTTTACCAGCAGGTCAATTACCGTCATCGCCATGATTTTGGCCGGCGCAATCACCGCCAATTTCGGGTCGCTGACCAGGTAATCACTGCCGTGGCTTGTGCCCGTGACTCCGCCAATCATGGGATGAATGGCGGGCATGATGTGGCTCACATCGCCCATATCGGTGGAACCGGTGCCGTGCCCGCCCGGCATGATTGTGCTACGGCCCAGGACGCGACCTGCATTCTTCCGATAGACCTCCTGAAAGAGGCTATCGTTCTGCATGGGCATGTAGCCGGGCAGGGTGGTGATTTTCACCTTCGCGCCCACCGCCATGGCGCCGGCCTTCAGGGCGCGGTCGACCTTCTGGTTAGCATCTTTGATTGCATCCAGGGTTTTGCCGCGCACATAGGTCTCCATGCGCACGTCGGCCGGGACGATATTCACGACTTCGCCGCCCTTGGTAATGATGGGGTGGACACGGATGGTGTCATTGTCCTTGAAGGTCTCACGCTGGGCGTGGATGGCCACCATGGCGATTGTGGCCGCATTCAGGGCATTGACTCCAAGGTGCGGCGCGCCACCGGCGTGTGCCGCCTTGCCGATGAACTGGATTTGCTTCGCCACGGTGCCATTGCTCGTCCCGCCGATATTCAGCTTCTTGCCTTTTGGCAGGGCGGCAGTATGCGTCATCATGGCCAGGTCAATGCCGTCAAACTCGCCGGTGCGTATCAATTCCGCTTTGCCGCCCAGGTAGCGTATTTTGCCATCCCTGCGCAGTCCCTGGCGGAATTCAATCTCGATGTACTCTTCCGCGGGCACGGCAATAAGCGCCACGCTGCCATCCAGCTCAGGCATTACGCCCGCGCCCGCAAGTGCCATGGCGACCCCAATGAGCATGCTGATCTGCGCGTTGTGACCGCAGGCATGCGCCGCTCCTGTGGAAGGGTCGGCGTGAGGGTGGTCCGGCACTACCAGGGAATCAAGCTCACCAAGGACCGCCACCACCGGATTGTCCCGCCTGCCTTTCAGCATTCCCTTAACACCGGTGATTGCCAGCTTATCCCGGTAAGAAATGCCAAGTTCGGCGAACTTCCGCGCTACCAGAGCCGCCGTTTTGGTCTCTTTGAAACCGGGTTCCGGATGCCCCAGGATTGTCTCGCAAACGTCCGTAATTTCGCCGGAACGCCTGTCTATTTCCCTGCAGACCGCGGTTTTCAGTTCCTGTCTCGTTGTCACGCGATTCTCCCATCAATACTTGAGCGCAGAAGTGACCTCTTGCTACTTTACGGGCGCACAGGGGGTTTGTCAAGCAATTTGACAAATATACACCCAGGCACTAAAGTCAAATTAGCGGAATTCGATTATTCCGAGTGGCGTTACCGTCTGGAGGAGTCATCAAGCGGGCACGAACAGCCTCTCGGATGTGTGGCAATCAGTTCGTGCCCGTACTATTTACCGGGAGTCCGGGTTAGGGGGGAAGGGTTAGAATGTCTGACAGAATGAAAAAATCGGTGGCGGCAATGGCTGTTGTCACTTTACTCGGAATCACGTTACTGGCAGGGTGCAAAGGCACGGGTTCCGCACAGTCGATTGTGAATGACGCGGTGAAAGCCAGCGCCAGGGTGAACAGTTTCCAGAATGAGATTACGAGCGGGCTGGTCATCCAGGCAAACGGTGGTGTAAATCCGGGCACGATGCACCTGACATTGCAGGGGACAGGTACTGTTGACGTTGGCGGCAAGAAATCGCACTTCCTGCTTGATGTGAGTCTGCTCACGGCGCAGTTGGAGCAGGAACAAATGAGCCTGGACGCTTATATCGCCGATGGCTGGCAGTATGCAAAGCTACCGATGGGTGATGTCGGCGACAAATGGGTAAAAGTGCAGATTACCGGCGATTGGGCGGCGTCCGCCAGTCAGGTGGCACAGCAAGCCGACCTCCTGAAGAATGCGACCCAGACCACCCTGACGGGGAGCGAGGTAATTGACGGTATAGACTGCTACGTGGTGACGGCGTCACCGGACATACCCACACTGATAAAGTTGATGTTGTCGCAGGCACAGACGCGGTACACAATTGGACTGGCCGAATCAGACCTTACCATGTTTGACCTGACAAAAGTGGTCAAAACGGTTACGCTCAAAGAATGGATAGCCAAGGACACTTCACTGTTCCAGAAAACTGAGGCAATAATTATCTTGCAGTTGACGCCGGCAGATACGGGGAGCGACGCCACGGAATTCGACACAATAGATATACAATTAACGATGGGTTTGACATTTACCGACTACAACAAATCGGTGACCGTGGCAATCCCTCAAGAGGCGCTCGACGCGCAGGAATCTTCTTCCGCGGGCGCACTTGATGATGGTTCCCAGGGAACGACGGCGCCGACGCAATCAGCTCCCTGACACTCACGCTTTCCTCTCACCCGGCATTTGAAACTGTCACCGCTCGATACAGGCGGGGACTTCCTTTTCGGGGACCCGTAGAACGCCTCCATCTTACTCATTGGTTCTGCCCAAATTGACTTGTACGGGTGCGTATAATACAGTATAAAGGGCCAAGTAGACCGGGTGACCGCCCCGATTCTATCGGGGAGGAAAGTCCGAACTCCGCCGGGCAGGGTGCTGGGTAACGCCCAGGAGGGGTAACCCTACGGAAAGTGCCACAGAAACATACCGCCCCGATTAATCATCGGGGCAAGGGTGAAATGGTGAGGTAAGAGCTCACCGGCGGCCGGGTGACCGGCCGGCCGGGAAAACCCCACCCGGAGCAAGACCAAATAGGGGGGCTTATGGACGCCCGGCCAGTCCCCGGGTTGGTCGCTTGACCCCGGTGGCAACACCGGGGCTAGAGAGATGGTCACCGTCCTTCTTCGGAAGGATACAGAACTCGGCTTACAGGTCTACTTGACCCTTTGTGATTTAAGGAGGACGCCGTGGAAAAGAGACGGTTGGGACGCACCGGTCACATGAGCAGCGTGCTCGCCTTTGGCGCCGCGGCTCTCGGACAGGTAACGCAGGCAGAGGCCGACGCCGCCGTAGAAGCCGCTTTCGCCAGCGGCATCAACCACATCGATGTCGCACCCGCGTACGGTCAGGCGGAAGTCCGCCTCGGACCCTGGCTGGCAAGGAACCGCGCAAAGGTTTTCCTGGCGTGCAAGACTGGCGAACGGAGCAAAACCCGTGCCCGCGAAAGCATCAAGCGGTCACTGGAACGCCTGCGTGCCGACCATTTCGACCTGTTCCAGTTTCACGGCGTGAACGACCTGGAAACGCTGAATGCCGTCTTGAGCCCGCTCGGCGCGTTGGAAGCCGCACTAGAGGCAAAACAGCAGGGCCTGACAAAATACATCGGCATTACCGGGCACCGGCCGTTTGTCCATGTGGAAGCCCTGAACCGCTTTGACTTTGACACGGTACTCTTCCCGCTCAATCGCGTCCTGGCCGCGCACCGCAATGACTACACTGACTTCACCCAGCTTCTCGAACTGGCGCGGAAGAAGGATGTAGGGACGATTGCGATTAAAGCTGTGGCGAAACGCCCCTGGGAAGCGACCAGCCACGTTTACCGCACCTGGTACGAACCTTTCAGCGACCTGGCTGATATTGAAGAAAGCCTGTGGTTCACGCTGAGTCACGACATAACAACGGCGGCTTTGCCCTCTGACCTTCAACTCTGGCCCGCGATTTTCGATGCGGCGGAGAGGTTCAAACCAATGGATGAACAGACGCGGCGGGAAGTTGTGAGTAAAGTCAGGCAATACCCGCCGATTTTCCCGATGTAGCCGGCGCATACCCGCCACGGAACAACATATCAGCGACCGAGATGCAGACCCAGGAAGATAATGGCGGCCCCCAGGATGATGGCGGCGGCGATCATGCCTATCACCACCCGGTTTACCAGCCGTTCCAGGTGCTCTAGGTGACGTTCCAAGCCTGACACGTCGGTGCGGATGTTTAGCTCGCCGCGCTCCATTGCCCGGGTAATTCTGAACAGCCGTTTGGGCAGTCCTACTCCCAGCATGGCAAGGTCGGAGAGCGCCGAAGGTATGCGCTTGACCACAGCGGAAAACGAATACCTCTCTTTGAATATCTTTTCCACGTGGGGCGTCAACTGCTCGAAGAAATCGTGGTTCACGTCCAGCCCCCTGCCCAGGCTCTGCGCCATTGCCATGGTTTTCATGAGCAGGAAGGTATTATCCGGGAGCAGGATGTAATTGCGGCGCACTACGTTGAGCAATTCCCCAAAATTGGATGCCGGTCGCAGATTAGCCATGGACAGCGGGTAGTGGCCAAGCAGGTGCTTCAGGTCGGTGCGCAGGTTATCCCTGGAACCGGCCCGTGACACTGCGCCCATGTCCATCAGAGAATCAACCAGCAGGTCAACGTCACGGTCCGCGATTGCTTTGATGGCGCTAGCCAGGTGGTCGCGCACCTCATCATCCACAAAGCCGGTCATACCGAAATCGATTAACCCCAGGCGGCCATCCGCTTCCACGAATACATTACCCGGGTGCGGGTCCGCGTGGAAGATTTCGTCTTCAAATACCATTTTCAACCAGATGTCCATGCACCGGCCCGCAAGCGCGTTGAGGTCGATGCCGGCTTTTTTCAACGCAGGGATATCCAGAATGCCGGTGCCACGAATGCGTTCCAGGGTAATAACGCGTGACGTGGTGTATTCCCAGTAGACTTTGGGGATATGAATGGAGGGCTCGTTCTGAAAGAACTGGGCGAAGTGTTCGGCACTGCGCCCTTCGCGCATGTAGTTCATTTCATCCAGCATAGTTTCGGCTATCTCTTCCACAATCCTGACAAGGTCGTACTGTTGCGCGTACTCGGTGCGCTTCGCAGCGTTAGCCGCCACCTGGCGCAATATTTCCAGGTCGACAGTAACCTGCTCCATCACATCCGGCTTTTGCACTTTCACCACGACTTCCGTGCCGTCGTGCAGTGTGGCCGCATGGGCCTGACCAATGGATGCCACACCCAGGGCCTTCGGGTCAAAGTGGGCGAATATTTCCTCCACCGGACGGTGCAGTTCTTCGCTGATCGTCTGCTTCATCAGTTCCACCGGCAGGGGTTGCAGGGAGTTCTGGAGTTTGGTCAGCTCCTGTGTGTAATCTGACGGCAAGATGTCAGTGCGGGTTGACAGGATTTGCCCAACTTTGATGAAAGTTGTACCCAGTTCTTCGAGCGCCATACGGGTGCGCTCCGACCTGCTGGATGTCTCCTTGCGGAACGGGGTTCCGGGCGGCACCCAGTGAAAAGGGAGATACCGCTCAAGTTCAAGCGTCCTGATAAGCTCGCCCAGCCGGTGCCTGACCAGCACCATTGCTATCTCGCGGTACCGGGCGAAATGACGTTCCCGCTTGCGTCCTGGCTGGCCAAAGGCATTACTGCTCATGCCGCTGGTAACTCCTTCATGATCGTACGCCGGAACAGATTGTGCGGTGTACTGCCCTTGTGTGACTTCGTAACCTAGGGGCTACTAGAGACATGACATTCGCCCGCAAAAGAATGCCACGTAATGCCCGTGCGGATTTGGCGCGGGTACGATAGTGATGAATGCCACGGCAATATTCCGGCGGTCCAAAATCATCAGCCTAGCTGGCTTTCGGCTTAAAATTGTCTTCCAGACTCTTGCCGAGGTCCTGCGCCGCTTTGCCAACGGTCCTGAACCTGGCTTTCACTTCGTCTTTCTTAATCTTGCTGTCCGCCACTTTCGCCGCGGCGTCCACGGCGCTTTGCGCGAACTCTTTGGCTTTCTTCCTCAGGTCGGGATCATCGAATATCTCACCCAGGGTATCGCCGAACGTTTTCATCATTTTGCCGAACTTCTCGGCGGCGGTTTTTGTATCATCTTTCTGTGCCATAGCATCTCTCCTTTCCGTCAAAATTAACATCTGACTGGTAATGTCATATTAGATTATGGTCTCATGCCTGTCAACGCATTTCACCACAGGGGAATACGTATATGCTGTTACATTTTCATTACAAAACTGGTAATTATTCAGCAAAACCGTTTGAAATATTGGCCTATAAGGCAATGCCCGCGTCTGACATCGCCGCGTTCTCCGGCGTTCTCCGCGCAGGAGTTATCCATTAGAGTTGGCGTCCGCCATCTGGTATTATTGGCTCAGTGGAGGGGTGAAAAGATGTCAAGGCGATTTACGACCGGAATAGTTGCGCTGGGCATAATTGCCGCCATGGGACTGGGGCTTCTGGGCGGGTGCACGCTTTTGCCAAACCTCAACCCGACTACGACTACGGCCACAACCACGGCGCCAACCCAGGAACTGAACATTACGCTTCTGCAGGAAGTGTACCAGCTTATGCAGGACAACTACGTCGATCCCACGAAAATCGACGTTCAGAAGCTGGACGATGGAATGCTCAATGGACTGGTGCAGGGCCTCAGCGACCCGTATAGCACTTTCCTTTCGGCACAGCAATACAAGGATTTTTACGGACAGCTTCAGGGTCAAACCCAGTTCCAGGGAATTGGCGCGTATGTGGGGACAAAAAACGGCAACATTATCATTATTGCGCCCATACCGGGCACCCCGGCGGAGAAGGCGGGCATTAAGCCCGGGGACATAATTATCGCTGTGGACGGCACGTCTGTGCAGGATATGAGCGCCGACCAGGTAGTCCTTCTCATCCGCGGTCCCTCGGGCACGTCCGTCAAAGTCACCGTCCTGCACGAAGGGGCCACGCAACCGGTGACTCTGGAAATTGTCCGCGCCGACATAAACGTTCCCTCGGTTATCCTCGAAATAAAGGACAGCTATGCGCACCTCACCATCACGAATTTCACCGACCGCACTGAATCCGAGCTGACGCCGTTTTTGCGCACCATTGTCAATAACCATGCCAAAGGCATTATCCTGGACCTGCGCGCCAACCCGGGCGGCTATCTGTCCGCCGTGGTCAACGTTGCCAGCCATTTCCTGAGCAAAGGCGTCGTCGTCACCGTGGTCAACCGGGATGGCAGTAAGGAGACACAATCCGTCAGCCCGTTCGCCTCGCCCTCCATCACCCTGCCGATGGTAGTGCTGGTCGATAAGTACAGCGCCAGCGCCAGCGAAGTGCTTACCGGCGCGCTCCAGGACTATAAACGGGCTACCATAGCCGGGGAGAAAACATTCGGCAAGGGCAGTGTGGACATGCTTTTCCCGCTGTCTGATGGTTCCGGCGTTTACCTCACCACGGGCCGCTGGGCAACGCCAAGCGGTAATCTCATCGAGGGGAAGGGGATACAGCCGGACCAGCAGGTCGACTTTTCCAAAGTGGACGGTGTACAATGGGCAATTGACTATCTAAACGGAACGAAATAGTTTACATAATATCAGGAGACAGAATGTCGTTTGAAATGCGGTCGATTCTGCCGGGGGAAATGGACGAGTACAAAAGGGTTGCCGGCACGGCACTGGTGCTGAAACCGACCTCCTTCGAAGGCATGCGGCCCGAGTGGACGCTGTGCGGATACGAGGACGGGAAGCTGACGACCTCGTTTGCCGCGTGGCCACTGACGATGCGTTTCAACCGCGGCGATGTTCCCGTATCCGGCGTGACCGCAGTGGGGACTCTGCCGCCATACCGCAGGCACGGCCACTTGCGCAAAATAATGACTAAACATTTCGAGGCGTTGCATGACCAAGGGGAGCGGAGCATGGCGATCCTGTGGGCAAGCTGGGCCGCCATATATCAGCGGTATGGTTATGCCGTTGTATCGACCCGCTACTCATATTTCGTGGAGCCGCGCTACGTGCAATTCGCCTTTCCTCAGAAACTTACCGGAGGACTGCGGGAGGCGGGCACAGACGAATTTCAACTGCTGGTAGACTTGTACCGCCGTTTCCGCGAAGACCGCACGGGCTACCTGCACCGGGGCAGGGCTATGTGGGACGCGGGTATATTGGGGCAGGTTCCGCCTGGCGGCACGGTAATGAGGACCGTTTACGAAGAGGAAGGCGTTCCCCAGGGTTACATGGTCACCGCTACAACCCCCGTACCCGGCGATATTATACCGGGACACCGCATCACCGTGCGCGATCTCATCTGGCTCACGAGCAATGCCTACCGCGCTTTGTGGGAAAACCTGGCAAACATGGACCTGATTCAGGAAATCCTGTGGCCGCGCGCGCCGGCGGACGACCCACTTCCGCATCTTATCCTCGAACCACGGCGACTGAAAGCCACCGCCGCCGACTGCCTGCTGGCGCGCCTGGTTGACGTGGCTAAAGCATTGACACAGCGTACCTACCAGATTGATGGTGAACTGACATTCGAATTGGCGGACGATATGTGCCCGTGGAACCGCGGCCGCTGGAAGCTAGAAACATCGGAGAAAGGCAGTATGGTTACCGCCACGCGGCAGACTCCCCAGGTGAAAATGCCGGTCAGCACGCTCGCTCTGCTGTTGTTCGGGCAGATAAGCGCCACGGAAGCGGCGCGGATGGGGCGGCTGGACGCTCCAAAGCCGGAAGCCCTGCTCGCATGGGATAACGTAATGCGGACGCTATACAGGCCAGCCTGCCCCGATATGTTTTAGCGTAAACGGGAAATACGGAACACAGAATGCCGGGTACACACGGACGAACTGCGCCATAATTGGCTGTCAGCCTTCTGCTATCAGTTATCAGGCTTAAGTTTTGGGATTAGGGGCAATCGCATTTTGCTGACTTCTGAACGCTGATTGCTAACGGCTTGATTTTCGGATTTCGTCTTTTACTACCGGCTATTGTTCAGGATTTGGGGTTTTATGGAGGGGGCGGTTCAGGCAGGGGACCGGCGGCTCTACCTTCTCCAGCTTATCCTGGCTCTCCAGGTGGTCTACATAGAGCACCCCGTTCAGGTGGTCGGTCTCGTGTTCCAGCACCTCGGCAAGCAGTCCTTCAGCGTGGAGCTTGACCTCTTTACCTTCAATGTCCGTGCCGCGAAGACGTACCTGCTCACTGCGCCTTATTTCGCCGATATAGCCGGGAATACTGAGACAACCTTCTTTGACAATCCGCTCGCCCTTGCGTCGGACAATCTCCGGGTTAATGATGGTATACTCTTCGTTTTTCCGGTCTTTGTGGGGCACCGAGATAACGATTATACGCAGGGACACCCCTACCTGGGTCGCCGCCAGGCCCACACCGTTGGCGTCCGCCATGGTCTCCTTCATGTCCGCAATGAGCTGGCGCAGGCTTCTATCAAGGGATTTGACCCGCTTCGCTTTTTGCCGCAGGACCGGGTCCGGTACGTTACGTATGGTCCTCAATGCCATTCAGGGTTCTCCCGCTTCACTATAATGCTCAAAGTCCGATGGGGTCAATATCCACTGTCCAGCCCGGCGGGAACGGTATGCGCGCCAGGAAAGGAGATAGTCCCAGACCGCGGATAATCAATTGCCAGCGGTACCTGCCTCTAAGACGGTGAATGTATGCCGGCGCCGGCCCAATTAATTCAATATTCGCCAAGCCCAGCCCGTCACGTTCCTCCCTGACCTTCTCTGCCATCCTGTTCGATTCTTCCACGCAGCGGTGGTCATTAGTGTGGGTAAAGATAAGGCTGGCGAGCTGGGTGAAGGGCGGTTCATGGAACTGCCTGCGGAAATTAATCTCCCGCTCATAAAAGAGGGTGTAGTTGTGCTGTGCCGCCGCCTTTATGGCATAATGCTCCGGATTATAGGTCTGGATGATGACGTGCCCTTCCACCGGACCGCGGCCGGCCCTTCCCGCCACCTGGCAAAGCAACTGGAAAGTTCGTTCGCCGGCACGGAAATCCGGCAGGCTGAGGCTGAGATCGGCGTTTATTACCCCCACGAGCGTGACCAGCGGCAGGTCCAGTCCTTTTGCCACCATCTGCGTGCCGATAAGCACATCCGCCTGGTGGGCGCGGAATTTCTCCAGGATTTTCTGGTGGGAGTAACGCCCCCGTGTGACATCCCTGTCCCAGCGCATCACCCTGGCCATGGGAAAGGACAGGTGCACTTCCTGCTCCAGCTTCTCCGTGCCGATTCCCATATACCGGATGCGCCGGCTCGAGCATTTGGGACAGACTGTGGGCACGTCGGTGCTGTAATTGCACTGGTGGCACAGAAGCGACTGCGTGTCCAGGTGATACGTGAGCGGAACTTCACAGCGGCGGCACTTGAGCACATACCCGCAGTTCCTGCACTGGATATAGGTTGACATGCCGCGCCGGTTTAAAAAGAGGATTACCTGCTCGTGGTTTTCCACCGCCCTGTCAATGGCGCTGGTGAGCGCACGGCTGAAGATACTGCGGTTGCCCTCCTTCAACTCCTTGCGCATATCGATGATGGTCGTCTCCGGCATGGGCGCATTTGCCACTGGCACCACGCGGTCGGGGAGACGGAGCAGGTGATAGGCGTTTTTCTGCGCCTGATAATAGCTTTCCGTATCCGGAGTGGCGCTTCCCATAACCACGGTGCAACCCGTCTGCTGGCTCATTTTAACGGCCACATGGCGCGAATGATAACGTGGCACTTGCTCGTGCTGTTTGTACGTCCACTCGTGCTCTTCGTCAAGGATAATAAGGCCGACATCCGGTTGCGGGGCGAAGAGCGCGCTCCGCGGGCCAATGACGACATCCACCTCGCCGTTTTTGATACGCCACCATTCGTCAAACTGCTCCCCGAGTGAAAGATGGCTATGCAGGATAGCAACGCGGCCCGGAAAGCGCGCCACAAAACGCTCGATGGTCTGAGGCGTCAGAGCGATTTCTGGTACCAGCACAATGCCACGTTTGCCGAGTTTGACTGCTTCGGCGAGCGCTTGCAGGTAAATTTCCGTCTTGCCACTGGCAGTAACGCCGTGCAGAAGAAAAATCTTGTGTTCAACCTTGCCCGTGGCGTCCCAGAGACTCGACCGGATAGGCACGAAAACAGCGTCCTGCGCCGGAGTCAAGGGCAGAGGTTGAGAAAGCTGGGGGTTCTGCAATTCGGCCGGTTCGCGGCGCACCGTGATACTTTCCAACGCGGCCAGGCCTTTCCTGACCAGCGCATTCACCGTGGGCCTGTCGGCGCCTGTCTTTTCCTTGATCTCTGCCAGCGCCACCGGCGAGGACTGTTCGGCGAGGTATTTGAGCACGGCAACCTGTCGCCTGGCGCCTCGGGTGGTCATTTCTTTGAGCAGTTCCACAGCCCGTGCCGCGGAAATCAGCAGGCGGACATGGGAGACTTCCTTTGGCCTGACCTTGACGCGCTCCAATTCGTAGTGACGTTCCAGAATGCGGTGTTTGACGAGCTGGGCGGCGTTTGCCTGTGCTTTCTTCTTGCCGAGAGACTTTTCGAGTTCTTTCAGCCCGATTTTGCCATTGCGCTCCGCCAGCCGGGTAATTTTCTGCTGTACTTCACCAAGCTTACCGATATCATATTCGCCCTTAGCCGGGGTGAAATAGGTGAGTACGCGGCGTTCAAAACCGGGCGGCAGCATCAACGCCAGGGCGCTGAACAGTGAGGAGAGATAGTAATCGGCCAGCCAGCGCGCCAGGGCGATCTGGGCCGTCGAAAGCAGAGGCTGGGGATCGATAATATCGGCAATATCACGGGTCTTCTCGACGGCCGGTTTGTCCGTGAGTTCAACCACGATACCCTGGAGATACTTTTGCCCGAATGGCACCCAGACTGCCTGTCCCACCTCTACGGCGAGGTGCGATGGAACAGAATAGCTAAAGGTGCGGAGCTGTGCGGCTGGCGCGTTGACGCAGACCTCGGCGTACCCCATCCTGGCCTCCACCCGGTGTTTGGACTATTCCTTTTTAGGCTCGGGAGCGGGCGCAGGTTCAGGTGTTTGATCCGGTTCAGGCGCGGGCGCCAGTGCCTCTGCAAACCCTCTGGGAAGGCGGCGCTCCTTGATGCGGGCTTTTTTGGCGCTCAAGCCACGCAGGTAATACAGCTTGGCGCGGCGGACTTTGCCGTGGCGCATGACCTGTACCTTTTCGATGAGCGGCGAAGCCATGGGGAAGGTGCGTTCAATGCCAATTCCGTAAGCCACTCTTCTCACTGTGAAGGTACCGCCTGCCCCACCACTGCGGACACGAATGACAACGCCCTGGAAGGCCTGAATGCGCTCTTTATCTCCCTCGACCACTTTGAGATTAACCCGGACGGTATCCCCCGGGGTGATGACCGGGAGCTTTGATTTGGGCGCAATGTCTTTTACCTGGATGGTGCTCATTTTTCTCCAACTCCTGTATCTACTGAGGTTTCTGACCTCTTAATGGACTCTTTTCCCGCCGGGCAAGTGCTGGTCCCGGCCAGCATGTCAGGGCGGCGGGTTGCCGTGCGCCGCAGTGATTGTTCACTCCGCCATTGCGCTATCTGTGCATGGTTGCCGGACAGCAAAACCTCCGGCACCACCCAGCCGCGGAAAACCGGCGGACGGGTGTACTGGGGATATTCCAGCAAGCCGGCCGTATGGGATTCGCTCAACAGTGATTCGGGCGAACCCAGAAAGCCCGGTATCAGGCGGGTCAAGGCGTTAATCACGACCATTGCTGCCAGTTCACCACCGGTCAGCACGTAATCGCCGATGCTAATTTCATCCGTGACCAGGTGCTCGATGACACGCTCATCCACCCCTTCATACTCGCCACAGATGAAGATAAGATGTGCCTGTTTTGAAAGCTCGATGGCAACTTGCTCTGTGAACAACCGCCCCTGCGGCGATAGCAAAATAACCGGCACTTCAACAGTTCCCTGCCCGGACAGCTCCGCCTTGACAGCTTCGACGGCCTCAAAAAGTGGTTCGGGTTTCATTACCATGCCGGCGCCGCCGCCATAGGGATAATCATCCGTGGTGTGGTGTTTGTCATGTGTGCAATCACGGATATTGCGGATGTCCACCTTCACCAGGCCGCGCTCCACCGCTTTTTGAAAAAGCCCTGTGGTGAACGGTCCCTCAAACATCTGCGGGAATATGGTCAGAATATATAAATGAATCATTGTTCTGTATCGGACGGCGGGATAACGCTGTTCGCCAACAAAATCTAATTCTAACATAATTGAGCGTGTCAGGGAAAGCCGGGAAGCGGGTGCCTATTGCTTCAGGTCTACATCCAGATAGCCGTTGTTAATGCGCAAAACG
>Ga0315284_10006169_pt1 | contig 17077 bp, 17 predicted proteins | sample YL17G09_16_MG_FD_203696 | JGI IMG/M metagenome (GOLD analysis project Ga0315284, IMG submission 203696) | Sediment microbial communities from Yellowstone Lake, YNP, Wyoming, USA - YL17G09_16 | ecosystem: Environmental > Aquatic > Freshwater > Lake > Sediment | place: USA: Wyoming | collected...
TGATTACCGTCTCGGAAAGCAGGTCAAACATGCTTCCGATCCTTGCTGATGCAAGAAAACCTGAGAGTTACGCTAAATACCTGCCGAAGAAAGTTGATATCATCTATCAGGATGTTGCGCAGAAAGATCAGACAAGAATCCTTGAGATAAACTCAGAGGAGTACTTGTCCCCAGGGGGGAACGCGTTTCTCGCGCTGAAATCACAGTCGATTGATGCGTCAAGGAATCCGAAGGAAGTGTATGAAGAAGCAGAGGCTGCATTGGCGAAAAAATTCAAAATAGAGCAGAAAATAAAGCTGGAGCCTTATGACCTGGACCACATGTTCTTTTCACTGACTAAATTCTGACTTCTGATCCCCGTTCTAATCGGACAAATTCTGGCTTAGCACCCTGTCATTTTAGGATACAGGTAGCACATTACTCTGTCTATAAACAACGGGAATGTCTTGTACTTGCAATCGATAACTATGGAGGGGGTTGTCGGCTGCGTAAGATAAGAATCGGCAAACGTTTGGTCGGTCGAAAGCAGCCGGATAGCTTCTTCCTGCGTGCATGCTTCTGTCTTGTTGACATCAAGCCCTGCCTTGGAAACGCAGTCTTTCACTTCGCTTTCGTTCAGATTCCTGCTTTTGTTTGCGTTTTCTTCATATATGCATTTCTTCAATGCGCTGAATCCTGTTTCTTCTTTTGCGCAGGCCATATACCTGAACGCATAAATCGCATCGTTATTAACCTCTTTGAACGCTTCGTATGAGATCGTAGGCACAAGCCGGTAGTTGGGTCTTATTAATTGTCCGAATTTGGCTATGTAACCTTCTATAAGACTGTCATATTTTTGCGTCCAAGGATCGTATGGGTCTATATAAATATCAACAGTTATTTTTTCGCCGACAGAACATCCGATCTTGCCAGGGATGTCAATTATTGTCGCAGGCTTCTCAGGCAATGTGAGAGACTCATAGATTTTGAATATCGATTTATTCGAGTCATACATCCGCATGTCCATGAAAACCATTCGGTCAAGCGATTTTGCAGATACAGTAAGCATCCATACGCCATTGCTCAGGCTTTCGTTCATCACAGTCACATTGATAAGCCCCAGATAGAGCTCGACATATGATCTCACCGCTTCGTCAACTGCTGCGTTCTCATTAGTCGATTCAGGCCTTGGAGCCAAAAATCCGAAAATGAAAAGAAGCGCGATAACCGCAATCACTAGAAGGGCCAGAATTCCTACTTTGCCAAAACCTTTCATATTCGCACCTTGTTTTATTGTTTCAAATCATTTTTATCTGCAGTTATTAACGAATCTTATCAGATCCTCGGGGCTGACAAAAACGCCGACATAGTTTTTTCCGGTTCTCGGACAGACAAACTCCGGCGTGTAGCCGAGGCCCGCGACGTCCGAAAGACATGTTGAAACAGCGTTCATCGCTGTCGCATTGTTAGTATTGGCTAAGAAAAATTTATATCCCTTATTCTGGAGCTCTGTGACCAGCGGCGTCATTTCCTTTGAAAATGTGCAGGCATCGCTATAGATGTATACTGTTGCGGTCTGGTCAATGCCGAATGTGCCGAGACAAAGGGCTCTGTCCTTAGTGAGGTTAACATTTTGCGAACCGACTACGGTTACGCTTATCGGATTGAGGGTCGCATTTGCTGATGCTCCGTTATTCAATTGAAACAGGTCCGGAAATATGAAATAAGTGAGTATAAACAAAGAAACAAGCAGCAAAGCGAGGATAACTGCGAACTCCATTGTCTTCTTGTCCAGCGTGACTTTTTTGCCGTTGATCCGCCTTGTTTCTTTCTCCTTTTTCGTCTTATTTTTCATGACAAGATTTAATCAGAAGATATTAAAAAATCTCTCACCTATCATGTATTACAATAAGACCCGTCGTAGCTCAAACTGGCAGAGCAATTGGCTGTAGTTCCAGCCCCCACATATCGTGGTGACTCTGCGTGGAAACCAATGGGTTGCTGGTTCAAATCCGGCCGACGGGATCCTGCTTTTTTTACCGACGTTAAGACTTCACGTTTTCGACGTGAGGTAGGGATTGAACCTATCGGCGGTGCCGGCGTTGAAAAGAAAGCTTAAATATAAGAAAAAGCATAATATTAGTAAGGATACCAAAGAATGTCAGATAGTGATCGTATGATGAAAGTAAAACAAGACGTACACGCGCAGCCAGAACCAAGATTGTCGAAATGGTGCAAAATGCTTGCCGTAAGTACGCCAATTCATATGATTAAGGAGTCAATCCTCAGACAAGTGGTTAATTATAAGATGAAGAGCTATGTCAAAGAGCTCAAGAAAACAGAGCAGTTTGTCGGCGTCAAGCCTAAAATGACAGTTTTCGGAGATTTTCTGGAAGGCTATGAGAGCACTATGCTTACAGAAAAATGGCAGAACGGCGGAGTGCCTATAAAAGGAAATAATTATTGGACGTTTGGTCCACCTACTCAATCGGGCCAGTCCTCAAGATTCGATCCGGAAAGCAAACTCTATCAAGCATGGTTTGGGATTTATACTCATGTTGGCGTTGACGGCTTGCAAGTCGGTTTCAACGGCAACGAACCAGATATCGAAATTTTGAAGCGCCTTGCAGAAATCGACCAGGAGGCATGGCTTAAAGCATATGGCGATGATTTGCCTTTGGCAAAGCTTGAAAGGTTCGAGCACAAAGGACATACAACCGTCAGCGGCCAGAGGGCGTGGATTTATTACGGAGAGATAGCAAGCCATTCTGATGTAGGATTTTCTGGAAAAGGATATGAAGGTGCATACGGAATCGCAAGAGAGCTTAAGTTCACTTCACCAACGAAAATCAGCAAAGAACTTTTTGTTCCAAGCCCAAATTTGTGGCAGAGTGCAGTTGACCCTTACCACCGAATTTTGCTTAAAGGTTTGTTCACCGTTGTACCTTTCGAAAACGCTACTGTTTGTATTTATCTCAACGGCGCAGAATTTGTAGACAACAATCAAAAGCACCACGACACATGGCCTGGGCTGGAAACTGATGCACTGAACATGATCCAAGGAGTCAAATTAGAGGCAGCCTAACTGATCTGTTTTCGACACCATTCAGTAATAAATAACAAGTTTTAAAGCTTCTATCTGTAATAGTTAATAGTGAACGTACGTCGGTTTGTTTTGTAGGTATTAACCTACAAGTTTAACTAAGGCCGACGGGATTATTTTAATAATATAACGAGAAAATGAATTCATGCTTGGGTGGTGCAGTGGTTAGCATCGCAGCCTGTCACGCTGTTGACTCGGGTTCGAATCCCGACCCAGGCGCTTAACATCCGGAAAGAAAAATAGAATCCGGAAAGGCGCGAATCATTTTCGCAATATCTTTTCTGCTATTATCCGGTTCTTCATGATCTCGTGGCTCTGCGTCCATCTTCCTCTTGTCCACCAAGCTCCTGTGACGTGCTTCATTCGTCCGATCGTCTCCTCTCTCGCTTCTCTCTCGAGTTGATCTGATTCGTCTATAATTTCTCTAATCGTACTCATTTTATCACCTCTGATTGTTGCCACATAAAATCGAAATATTCCTTGAATCCGTCCGCGATCTCCGAGCTTTCAATTACGATTGCCAACGGCTTTTCTTTTAGAAACCAGAGGATCGTGCGATCCCTGCAGATCCAGACCCCCAACGAAGATGTGAATTTCGAAGACATGATTCTTGATTCATTAAGCGGAATCCGCTTTGTTTTCTTCAGATTCTGCATTACAGAATCTGTTCGATTGAATATCCTTCTGATTTTGATTTTTTCCCTTACTCTTTTTGCATTCCACTGGGCCATGTAATCCGGAATCAGCTCGCTCACCTTGCCCGTATCGCCAAATCCGATGATTTCGTCTCCCTTTGCAAATTCAAGTGCCCCGCGCAAGATCGATTTCAGTCCCCCGGTCCCTTCATAGACTGCCACTGATTCGTAAACTCGTTTATCCTCAAGAGAAGCCAGCTTCGGCAGGATCGATTCAAGCACCTTTTCCCTGTGCTTCACTATGTCGATAAGCCGATTGACGTCTGCGGCTTGGTAGTGCTTTGTGTCATTTTTCGTCACATATGTCACGTGCCCCTTGTTCAGGAGCCGCACTAGCGTGTCGTAAACAGTTCTTCGGTGGACGCTACTGTCTTTCGCGATCTCGCCAACGGGCGCGGATTTCAATTTAAGTAATGAAAGATAGATTCTTGCTTCGTTTTTGTCAAGACCCAAGGAGATAAGGCCTTGCTCAAGCTCGTTCCCAACCACACTCATCGGCAAACTGACATCTTTGAGATATTTAAATATGTGTGGTGGGCGTCCGCCTCACAGCAATTGACATCGGGAGGGGGCGGCGAAGGATGCGGAGAAAGGACGTGGCGGGACCGCACCGCTCAGCGATTTATCCTGGCTTTTTGAGACAAACCCATGAGAACGAACGGGATCGGCAAAACAATGGAATTCATCAGTTCGTTTCTTTTCGGCAAAAAAAGAAAAATGCTTGGCGGAATCGAAGTGAAGTTCCAAAAAATCTGAGCCGGCGCGAAAGAAAGGATTAAAAAGCAGTTTAAACAACATCAGCACATCCAGTGAGGCAGACATGAGGTATAGAGAAGCAGAAGACCTAGAAGCGGTAGCCATAGACCCTGGCCTAGCAGAAACGTTGCCTAGGGAATTCCTCAGAGATTTGAGGAAAAAGACGAAAACATACCTGCTGAACGATGTCTTCTTCAAGAATTTCAAGCCGCTCTCCGACCACCTGAACGGGATGGATGACGGATTCGAAAAGACATTCGTCCAGAAAGTGAAGACGTTCCATGAGCAGAGCAGGAAAGAGCTCGTGAAACTGGCGAGAAGGCAGAAGTTGTCTCCAAAACTCATAAGATATCAGGCCAGGCTGATAAGGCGACATATTCGGCTGATCATGCTCGCAGTGCCTAAGGCAAACAAAAAGAGAACAGGTATCTTGAAGAAACTATTCGGCTGACAATGGCCGGAACACTCAAAAAGAATGCGAAGAACGTGAAGTGGTAGAATGCTGTTCTCGATCGAATTCTACGAGGCTTTCATCGCATCCTCTATCGCATTTTTCCTTGTGAAATCGCTTGTGCGCCGCGACGAAGGCAAATTCAAGGATTACGCCGGGAATCTTATAGGGATCGGAAGCGCGTTCGGGTTGTGGTTCGTCAGCTTTTCTTTCATATATTTCCTTGTCAATCCCCTGATATTGGGCGTTGTCGAGCAGACCCTAAGCAATGTGCAGTCCAACGATATCGCGCTCATACTGCTTGCGCTATCTATTTTCGCGTTCATGTATGAAGTAAGCGATCGGGCAAGCCATTAAACTTAAAAAATGGACAGGAAAAATAGACGAAGGCGCAAATGACAAAGATGTTGGTCAAAAAATTGAGGCAATCTGATATTCCGGTTCATTTGAAAAAAGGAAAATATCTTTTGATCGGTAAGCCGCTCACAAAAGCCAAATTGAGGCGGTTAAGCGGTGTGGAACTGTCTAGGATAAAACCTATTGTCGAAAAGGCGTTGAAGAATCCTGAAGATGCGCTGGTTGAAGATATCAATTTCAGCCAGTTTGGCGTTTTTCGTCCGCCATGGAATTTTATCTCAATTAAATTTGACAGAACTACAGTTAGACTCCACAAGGAAACAGGGTATGTTGATGTCATATTTGATAAGAATCAAATGGACTCTGAATACCGCCCGAATCCTCCAAATGGACAATTAATTGCTCTGATAAAAAGATTGGAAGAGATGAAAAAGAGGATATAACTCGGAACATTACTGCCATTTCAATGGTCAGAACCAAATAACCGAAATAAGTTTTACCTGAAAGCAGGCTGTGAAACATTTAAAATGATGGCGCGCGTATCCGTTTCATGGCAATAGTAGAATTCTCAGAATTTAAAGGGAACAAGATAATGATCCTGAAGAGGGACGAGGAAGACAAGTATCCGTTCAGCTTCGGCAAGAAGAAGGCCAAGCTGATTGTGGAGAACTTCGAAGAGATCAAGCAGTTCGCTGAAGAAGAATAAGCGTTCAGGAAATGAAGTATTCCTGGATCGGCTCTTTGTTCTTTTCCACCCAATGATTGCGCCTAGCCAGGGCTTCGAATCCTTTTCTCAGCACCATCTTGTAAGGGGCGGGATGTGTAGCGAAGAACCGTTTCAGCTCCGCTTCTTCCTTTCTTCCGAACGCCGATGCGATCACACTCTCTAACAGGTTCCTGAAGATCGACGAATCGTCTTCATACTTCTTCAGTTTCCTCCAGTTCTTCTTGAACCAGACGAAGACAGTGCGCCGCGCGTATGGATTGCCTGCGGCGGAACCGACTACGACGGGCAATTCCTGCAGCTTTACTTTGTTTGTCAGGGACATCTCCAAGACTTTGGTCACGATTCTTGGATCCCTGAATCTCGCGAGCATCGCCAATAAGAGCCGTTTATCCTCGATACTTTCAACAGTGAGATAAAGTTTGAGCATTTGGTCGAATGTTTTCCTGCTTCCAGTGGATGCGGCGACGTAAAGGACTGAACGCTTTACGTTAGGATGGATTGATCTGATATTCCGTCTGTATTTCTCATAGAGCTGCTTTCCTTTCTTTATCACGGCCGCATCCTCGACAAATATGAGGTGCCCTATCGCCAGCTCCCTGAGAAGTGTTTCCGGATGGCTCTCGCCATTCTTCGGGACCCAGCCAAGCCTCTTGAGCAGTTTTCTGTAAGGCTCGTTGAAATGCTCCTTGTATTTCGGCCAGATCCGCGGCCAGAAATTTTCATGCAGATAAACTGAACGGAATCGGATAAGGCAGGAATTTATCTCGCTGAGCACAAGATAATTATCCTCATTGAAATATGACTTGACTAAATCAAGATATCTGTCGGCTGTCTCATTCCCGCAGACAATCGATTCGAAAAGATCATCCTGAATGCCCCATCTGTCAAAGACGCTCAGCTTCCTTCCGAATATCAGATTCTCGAGCTTGGAAAGATTCTCTGGACCATAGCTTGCCCTGTAGAATCCGCCACGAAGATGATTTATCAAATACCAATCCGGCGCGCTGCCCAGATTGATTACTTTCTTTTGCGTATCGAAGAGGTCATGGATCTGCTTTCCGTCGCTTGTCTTTATGACGAGCGGGATCGGCCATATCGATCCATCGGATTTTCCAAAAACAAATCTTTTCTGCCCCAGGCTAAGCATTTTTCCGTTTAGTTTTGATTCAACTAGGGGATATCCTGCCGTCCTGACCCATCCTTCCATTATCCGCTTGATGGGCTTGTTCGACACTTCCGAAAGTGAAGTCCAAAGATCAGCCGCTTCTGCATTTCCATATTCGAATCTTGACAGATACTTGCTTACTCCTTTTCTGAATACTTCTGCTCCGAGATAGCTTTCAAGCATCCTAAGGACGCAGCCCCCTTTGTTGTAGCTTATCTCGTCAAAAATTTCTCCGATCTGGCTTGGATTCTCGACTTCAACATGTATCGAATGCGTTGCATTCAGCGAATCAAGGCTGAACGCGACCCCCATCTCATCGCCTGTGAAATCTTCCATCATTTTCCATTCAGGGAAGTAATGATCGAGCGCTTTGTATGCCATGTATGTGGCGAAGCTTTCATTGAGCCACAAGTCGTTCCACCATTCCATCGTCACTAGGTTGCCTGACCATTGGTGCCATAGCTCGTGGGCGATGACTTCCGCAATCCTTTTTCTGATGATTGTAGAGGTAAGCTTAGGGTCTGAAAGCAGTATCAATTCTCTGAAAGTGATCGCTCCCCAGTTCTCCATCGCTCCGGATGCGAAATCAGGTACAGCAATCATGTCAAGCTTTGGCAGCGGATAAGGGATGCCTGAATAATCTTCGAAATATTTGAGGGCTTTTTTCGTAATGTCCAGTGCATAAGTGCATTGATTCTTTTTGCCCGGCGTGGCAAGGATCCTGATTTTTGTTTTTCCAAGGTTTCCTTCCAAGATGTCGAACTGGCCGACCCCTAGAAAGAGAAGGTAGATCGGCATCTTCGGCGTCTCTTCGAATTCGACAACTTTCTTTCCATCTTCTGTTCGAATCCGTTGTTCAGGCATGTTCGAAACTGCTTGCAGGTTTTTGCTGATTTTCATTGTCACTTTGAAAGATGCTCTGAATTCCGGCTCGTCGAAACAGGGAATGCACATTCTTGCATAAACAGGCTCAAATTGGGTTATGGCCCAGTGCCGTTCCTTGCCGTTCTTGTCTTTGTACTTGCTTCTGTAGAAGCTGGCCAGATCATCGCGGATCTTGCCCTCCAGTTCGATAATCACCTTGGCGTTTCCATTGATTTTGCCGCGCTGCAGCTTCAAAACCAGCCTATCCGTCTTCCTGTCAAGCGCGAATTTCGAAGGCACTAGCTTGTTTTTGCTGAAGACTGCCGCTTTTTTGATGTTCAGATCTTTAGCATGCAGTATGATCTGGGAGACTGGCTTTGAAATCTCAAGATCGATAACTTCCCTGCAACTGTATCTGAATTTGTCAAGATTAATATCGAATGAAAGAGAATATCTGCTGGGCCTTACTTCTTTCGGAAGCCGATAAGCCGGTCTAGGGCGCGCCCCAATCTGCGAGTTTGCCATGCTGAATGTTTGGTGGAACATTTAATAATTCTTATCTGAAATTAGCCGCATGAGGAATCGCATGCGAAATTCAATTATTCTTTTAGCAGCAATTCTGTTTGTTGCAGTTATAATGTTCGGCTGCGTCAGCGGGACGGGCGGAACTGGATTGGCCGGAAACGAAAGCGGAGGCGGATTTGTTGAAACAATCAAAAAAGCGACAAACAATCCGCCATTGGTCGGCCTGAATCTTTCGGAAACCAGCGGAAGGGTGCCTTTCAGCCCATGGGCTTTGAATTTCTACTGCTATGATCCTGAAAACAAGCTGGCCGAATGCGAGCTGAGGCTCGATGGAAAAGTGTTGATCAAGATGCCGCAGCTGAAGACAGAAGACTGGGAAGGATATGTTCTTTACAGGCTCCCAAGCAATTTCACGTATCCCGTCTACAAGGATGCGGGAACGCATACGCTTGAAGTCTTTGCGCGCGACACTGGGGGCACGAATTCATCTGTTAGTGAAAAGTTCACTGTTGAAAAAGAAATTGTATTATGGGTCATGGAATATCCTAAAGAGCTAAGGGATATTTACGGAAGAAATTATCGGGACATTATTACTGAAGCAGCCAAGTACTGGGAACAGAGGCATAACCTAAAATTTGAAGCGTCGTTCCTGAGAGAGATATACAGCAACGATACGCTAGCTGAAGCGAAAGAGCCAGTTTATGTCGAGTGGGTTGAGAAGTACGGCGGGGAGCATGCCGGAAGGGCATTCAGTTACGGACATTCTTTTGACATGACACTTGTCGAGCTAGGGAACAACTGCAATGGGCAATGGAGGCCTTATGTGTTTGATTCTGTCACGCGCACAACAATCCATGAGCTGGGGCACATCCTCGGCTATGAACACACTGATGATCCGACAGACATAATGTATGGGGGCGAAGGGAAGAACGCGACCGATCTGGCGTATCTGTATGACAAGAACGATACAGAATATATCGGAAGCGGATGGTATTACTCATATTACGTCTGCACAGCCAGGAACAATTCCAGATACACTTTCGAAGCGACATCTGACAAAACATTTGACTTTTACGTAGTGCCGACAGCAGAAGAATACGACAAAGCAGTGGACGATAAGCCGTTTACCTACTATCCAGACTGCTACGCGAAGCACACAACTACTTTCAGCAAGACCTGTATAGTCAATCCAAATTCATTGCTGATAGTGCACGCAAACACAGACTGGGACGGCGTTGCCGCGGTTCACATAAAAATGCAGGAGCAGTATGTGCCGACGCTCAAATGATAATATCATAAGCAAGTGAGGCCATGAAACCCAAGTTTAACCTCAACTTCAACAAAATCAATTTTGCCAGTCTCATTTCAGCAATCATAATTTGTCAGCTTGCAGGAGTTATCGGATCGATATTTACAATCCAATCAATCCCGACTTGGTATGCAACACTCACAAAACCATCCTTTAGCCCTCCGAATTGGCTTTTCGGCCCCGTCTGGATAATTCTTTACACGCTGATTGGCATTTCAGCTTACCTGATCTGGGAAAAAGGCCTGACCCGGACATGATTAATTATGGTAACTGATAAAATAGCGCAGAGAATCCTCAAAACCTATAAAGAAGCATGGGTTGAGCAGGACATTGATAAAATCCTCAGCATTTTCGCAGAGGATGGGACTTATCATGAGCGCGTCTTCGAAAAACCATTCAGAGGACACAAACAAATTGCAGGATATTGGAAGAGAAAAGTCTGCGAAGAGCAATCGAAAATAAAATTCAAACTATTAAATTATTATATCTGTGGCGAGGTTATAATCGCAGAATGGGATGCAACATTTTACAGCAATATCAAGCATGCAAAAATTCGCATGAAGGAAGTCGGAATATTCGAAATAAAACGCAACAAAATAAAATCTTTGAGAGAATATTGGCAATCAAAGAAATTATAAGCTCTGAAAAATTCGTTGAAGAAAATAAATTACAGCAAAATCTAAATCAGCACTTATCACTGCATTACTCTTTCAAGCGAGAATGAGTATGTAGATATACTAATTACGATTGCTCCTTTCTTTTTCCGTACCATGCAATCAGCTAATCAACGAGCAGGCGAAGGAAAGGTGAATTAGATACGTGCAGAACTCCCGAAGAACAAGAACGAAAGCCGAAGAAGGTGAAATATTGAAATCCGAAGAAAGACTATCATGTAAAGGTGAATTAGTTGGCAATGCAGTGAAACGGATTTAGACTTATAAACTAGCATATTCAATTTAATAGCCGGGTGTAATAAATGAAACCTATGAAAAAGAAAGGAAAAAGAACTAATAAGACAAATAAAATGAAAAGATGGAAATGCAAAAACGCAATAAAGAGTAATCGAAAATAAGCGAAAAAAAGTCGCTAATCTTTATTCTATTTGAAAAGTAAAGGTTTACGCAGTGGTACGCAATACAAAATAGTATTCGCTTATTTGACGTTATCTATCGGGGCCGTTGGGACGTTCCCGAGCTCACCAATAGGTTCGGCATCGAGTCGTCTATGACTATGAAATCGGATACTCTCAGTTTTGATATGTTCGCCGAGACATTCTGGAATATGGTCAGGTTTGTAGTCTGATTGACGACGGTAACATTTGATATAGAAACATTTGTCGTGACATTCGGAGTCTGGTTCTGTTGACCTTGCTGGGGCGCAACACAGCCAAATACAAATAATCCAACGAAGCACACGGCCAGGATGGCCAACAAGTTTCTTTTAGTATTGTAATTCATGAATATCACACATCTCAATCCGATAATGCAGTGTCGCCCCCAAGCGCGACGAATAGGTCATGAAGATTCTTAGCCGCTGACCTGATGTTGTCCCAGGTTGCCTTGAGTTGGTCCCCCTCGGGATTTGAAGTTCCCCAAGATTCGATCATCCTGTTCGCATGATCCAATGAAGTATTCGGCGTGTCTCTATCAAGTCCTGCCTCGACTGCCGTAGGAGATATCACTTCAAGCAAGGTAGTCAATCTTTTGGTCTCAAACTTCGCAGCCATATGGAAATTCGTTCCATTCAGGCACCCATCAAACAAGCAGTACTGGCCCAATGCGTCCATTACTCCTGTTGAATTTGTTGCTGAATCAACGCCGTTCTGCAGCGGTACTAGTATCTGAGATCGCGCATCGCTCACAAGAGTGAGAAGATAGCTCGTGTCGAATCCCCTGTCTGTCAGATTCTTCGTCCTTGCCCCATACATGTTGAGTGAATTATTGTAATAATTGATTACCAGATTCGCATGATCCTTTGCGTCAAAGCAGCTGTTCTGTGCGTCTTTCAGCGAATCGAATTTGGATTTCAGGGATTCCATTGCGGCCTTAGTCTCATTCTTATCCGCGCCAGAGTCTCTCTGGCTGTCTATGCCTGATTTCTCCGCGGTGGCGGCAGTCATCATATGCACTGTGAATGATTCTTGGACATATATGCTGTAGTTCAGCACGTCTTTCTGGCTCGCGTACTGGCTAAGTCGAGTCACATCCAATTGCAGTTCCTCTATAATCGGGCTCAATAAAGATGACAGGGAAGGAAAGCGCGCGATTATCGCGTGCATGAATCCAGTTTCGAACGTCACTTTGCATTTCATATCGGTCAGCGCCGAATCGAGCAAGGCCGTCTTGTCTGCTCCCGGTGTTGGCGGAGCAGGCTGAGTGCTCACTATCGAAACTAGAAGAAATGCGAATAATACGGTCGCGATGAATCTGGTCTCCATGTTCATCTTTTGAACAGTTGCTATTTAAATGTTGGTTTTATGACGAAAATGCTATGGTCCATTACGGAAAGGCGGACGTTCCTCAGGCCTAACCCCTTTCGGCAACCACTCGCACGTCTCCTTCAGCCTTCGGGCGTTCTCTAAACATAATTTTATAAATAAGCATAGCGGTACTTTTTTGGAAGGATGATTTGGAGGGATAATATGAAATATCTAGGAATTTTAGTTGTATTGATAAGTACGATCTTGTTGTTTGGTTGCGTATCTCAGCCATTAACCTCGGGGCAGAACACATCTGGTTCTGGAACAGGCAATGTAACAAATACGACTACTGTAACAACTACGGGCGGAATCACTAACTACACAACAACTACTGAAGAGGGAAACATTACAGTAACAACGAATATCGGCTCATCCGAGTCTGACTGGTGCATTGCCGGACAGTTTTATGATATCTCAGGAACTGGGGCTGTCGGAGATACTGGTGCAATCTCTGGAAAGATAAAAGGATTTGTTACTTACAAAGGGGGGCAGTATTGTCAAGTAGACGCTACGCTCAATACTGCGGGATACAACCTGGCGTATACTTACTACATCAGCCAAGATGAAAAAGATATGTGGGTAACGACAAGTATTGGTGGCCAGACACAAGAGATACACGTAAATGCTGAAACAGGAGAGATGATAACAAGCTGATTTCAGAAATCAATTTCTTTTTTTATTTTTTTTATTTTTTTCTTCTTTCGCCCAGCATCTCATATTTGATGTTTTATTGTTGGCTAAAAAAACAAAGGCCGCAGACGATCCTGTCAGATATTTTGAGCGGATAGTCGGATATGACGATTACAAACTCAGAGTAGGAGATTATCGAATGATCGCATTATTATTTCATAACTCCAAAAGAATATTCATTGAGAAGGTAGGCCATCGGAAAGACATCTATAAGAAAAAATAGTGAAAAAAAGGTAAAGATGCAATGAAGAAGCGTCCGTTGGGAAAAAATGATTAAAATTAAAACGTGCAAGTATTGCAAGGCATACTACAAACACAACACCGAAGGCAGTTTCGAAGATCTGATTTGTCCGAAATGCAGACCGAAGCCGAAAAAAGAGGGATGAAGAACGGTTGATGAACTTCAACCACCGAGGTCACGTCATATCGGGAGAACACACTTGTAGCCGAAGCAGGTGAAGGGGGCGGATTAGGAATGGTTTTAAAAAAAACAGTTTCAATAGATTTTCATGAACAGATCACGCAGTCTGGCAATAATCTTATTGCTCTCTTTTCTTTTCTTCGGATGCGTCTCATCGCCGATCAGGGAAACTGAAACGCTATTCAATTGAGCATTGCTTGCGTCTGCGATGATCTCGTGTAGGCCTCCGGCCAAGTTAACATGATCAGAAACTCATTCAGTCCGATGCAGCCTGTGAATATGGCCGCAAGAACGAAAGCGATGAGCGTTTTCTGCATGGACCTCATTGCATCTTTGAGTCTCAATTCATTAAAAAGCATCAGACGGCGCGCTCAAAACGTATTTATACTTGGACTAGGGACTAATAACCATGAAAACTGTCGGGATTGCGATCTGGGATTCTTCTGGCGGAAGGGAGCTTGCTGAATACCTCACCGCTCTGGTCAGCCAAAGGAAAAAGATAGACAAGAAAACTGGGAAAGAAACGCATGCGGACCCCATAACTGCTCTTGAGCTGCAGGTGGAAGGGATCTACGACCACCACTGCAATGAGAACAGGGCGAACTGGCATCTTCTTGACTACAAAAGCGGATTTCTCGGGGAATTTTTCTCCCAGCTCTCTTATCTCTCTGTTCATGCCCCGACCCGCGGGAGGAACATCGCCTCGCTCGAAGAGGGCCACAGGGCCTGGAGCGTTGGCGAAACGAAGAAGGCGATGGACTTTGCGCAGAGGATAAACGCGAATTCGTTCATTATCCATGCGGGAAGGGTGGACAACTGGGAAGACTTCCAACCGGACCTCAGAGTGAGGAACGAGGAAACGTTTTACAGGTCATTCAAGGAGCTTGCAGAGCATTACGCCAAAAAGAGGCCCGGATTCAACATACTGGTAGAGAATCTTGAGGCGCCGCATCTCAGTGCGACATCATCGGAGCATGAGCGGGCGTACAACCTCTGCAGCAAGATCCTTGCCGAAGCGATGGAGGAGCACGGTGTCGGCTTCTCGTCGTCTGGAATAAAGATGCTTGTTGACTTTTCTCATTACTGGAATTCCCACATAACATTGAAGGAGAACCCGTCCAAGGGCTTTGTTGACGGATACGCTGACATCGCCAGCAGGGACATAATCTCCTATCTTGACAATTTCCTCATGGTGAACCACCAGAGGATAGGCGGGATCCACATGGCTGGCTGCTACAACAGCACCCTGGGAAGGATGACGCACGCCCCGATAATGCCGATAGCGAGGCACTACGACTATTTCGAGCTCAACCTCAAGATGGTGCTCGACCAGGTGTTGAAGCACCATCCGGAAGTGCCGATAATCCTAGAAGTCTTCAACACGGATCTCCCGATGGTCCTCATCTCATATCAGAACGTTGTCGAGTATTTTGAGGACAATGAGAAAAGCGCTGGTTCCCGCGGCAGATGAGAAAAACAAAACGATTTGTCAAAAGAGGCAGGCCAGGAAGGATTTTAAAAAACAGCTCCGAAAGGTCAAATGGATTTTCATGAACGGATCGCGCAATTTGAATCTGGCAATAATCTTACTGCTCTCTTTTCTTTTCTTCGGATGCGTAGGAACATCCACACAATCACAGTCGCCGCTTGGCCGCTTCGACCCGCTGAGCCGACCGCGGACGATATACGTCGAAGTCTATGGTTATGAAGAATATCTCAACAATTCCCATCCAGACGTGTTCAGGGATGCGTTCGCATACTGGGAAGCGAGAGAGAATCTCACATTCAAGCTGATCGACAAAAACGAGATAGATCCAAAGGCGAATGATCAGAACACGATCTTCGTGGTTCCATTGAAAGAAGGCGGTGACGCTTCGAACGGAATGGCTTTTATCAACTGGAAAACTCATTACCATGAAGGGATGTACATCGCTTACGGCAGTCACAGTTGTCGAGGTATGTGGAGACCATATACATACAACACAGTCCTGCATCTTACAGAGCATGAATTTGGCCACATCCTTGGATACATGCATAACAACGTTTCCACAGATCTGATGTTCGGAGGACCCGGCGGCTTCGGTTTCTACAGGTATGAGATCGACATCAATGAAAGCGACTCCATCGCGCCTGGCTGGTTCTTCCCATACAGTTTCTGCAGCGCAACTAGAGAACCGTTCAATGACACTGCGAGAGTGTATTCGTTCGATGTGTCATCCGATCGTCCATTGGATGTCTATGTGGTGCCTTCGTATGACGAGTATAAGAAAGCGCTAGAGGGCAAACAATTCGACTCGATACCTGGTTGCTTCGCGAAGGGTTCTACGAGCTTCAAGAGGACTTGTAACGTGACAGATTCCAGTATGTTATTTGTTCATCATCCTGGAAGCGGAGCTGATCCCGCCATAGTGTTCAACATCGTAGCGCAGGAAATGACTCCGTTGGCGCCCTACGAGCTGGCGCTGATTCCGCCGTCCGTCCGCAGCAGAAGATAGGAATATTGCGCAGATTGAAAGGTGCGGACCAAGAATGGTTTTAAAAAAACAGCGCCGATAGATTTCCATGAACAAAATGCGCGAGTTGATAATTGTTTTATCACTCTCTTTTCTTTTCTTCGGATGCGTAGCGACAGTCGATCAAAACAACACAAACGCAACCGCTCAAAACGCTACAAACACTACAATCGCGAATCCTGCTTCATTATACTGCGTCAATCATGGAGGCAAGTCGACCATAGTGACTAATCCAGACGGAAGCCAAGGCGGCGTCTGCGTCCTCCAGAATGGGACTAAATGCGATGAATGGGCCTACTATCGGGGAGAATGTCCAGCTGTAACGAAATGGTATCAGCTCTCCATAGATGGAAGTTTAGCGAAGAATGAATCAGATTGGAACAGCAGCCATGTGATCAGGGACATGGCAGCGAGCATCCGCGCGAATCCAGGAAAGAAAGTGGAAGGGAAGTACAACGGCAGCTCAATCATCATGTCGGGAAACGCGTATGAGCTGTACTTCGACGCCAAACAGGTCAAGAACGGCAACCTCACTTTATGGAAAGAATGGGATGCGATCCAGGATTACCGGGAAGAGATGGATAAGCATCCAGGCATAGAGATGACTGCGTTATACAACGGGACTCCGCTGGATTATATCACTTCTGTCGAGGTCATGGGAGTATTCTTCGTTCCTTCCGGCATGCGCGACCCCACTGTGCAAGAAAAGACAGACCTCTCCAGGCATCTGTCTCTCGCCCAGAGCAGATACACGGAGATGCTAAAGGGAAGAGACACATTCAAGATCTCCAACCTCTCTCCGACTGTGTATCATTCGCCGAACAATCTCACCTACTTCAAATATGGAGACAATGAAGGAACAGGCAGAGTCGCGTTCGAAATGATGAGCTACCTAAACGCGACAAGATCGAACATGCATTACGTGCTTCTCATAATAATGATTGATCCTGAAGAGAGATACCCCACCGGCAGCGCCAGTCCGATCAACGGCAGGATAGGATACGGGGGAGGGATGGTGTTCATGTCTGTTTACGAACTAAACA
>Ga0315284_10006172_pt1 | contig 17073 bp, 11 predicted proteins | sample YL17G09_16_MG_FD_203696 | JGI IMG/M metagenome (GOLD analysis project Ga0315284, IMG submission 203696) | Sediment microbial communities from Yellowstone Lake, YNP, Wyoming, USA - YL17G09_16 | ecosystem: Environmental > Aquatic > Freshwater > Lake > Sediment | place: USA: Wyoming | collected...
TCCGACCTCCGACCTCAGACCTCCGACATCCGACCTCAAGACTATGCGAACAGGCGGGTGCAGAAGTACGTATACTGTGATATGGATTGATAGTATGGGCCAAATTTAAAGAGAATCCTTCAGCCAAGGCCCCGCGGTAGGTCGGAGGTCGGAGGTCGGTCATAAGCCATGATCAAGCTGCACAATGTCGAGAAATTCTTTGAGCACGGAATCACGAAAACCTGGGTGCTGCGTCGCATCGATCTTGAGGTCAAGGGCGGCGAGTTCATCTCCATCATGGGCCCGTCAGGAGCCGGGAAATCGACTCTCCTCCATATCCTGGGGATGTACGACACCGCCTGGGTCGGAGAGTACTACTTCATGGACGTTCCCGTGCACAAGCTCAAGCCGAAGGAGCGTTCGGATCTCCACAAGAATAACATCGGTTTCGTTTTCCAGAGCTACCACTTGTTGGACAATCTGACCGTATATGAAAACCTGGACCTTCCTCTCTCCTATCGCAATCTTTCCAGGAAAGATCGGGAGAGCATTGTTTGCGACGCGCTCGACCGGTTTCAGATCGTGGGCAAGAAGGATCTTTATCCTAACCAGCTATCAGGCGGCCAGCAGCAGCTGGTGGCGGTCGCTCGAGCCGTCATCGCCAGTCCGAAAGTCTTACTCGCCGATGAGCCGACGGGTAACCTGCATTCCAGTCAGGGCAGGGAGATCATGGAGCTGTTCAAAAAACTGAATAATGAAGGGACTACGATCATCCAGGTCACGCACTCGGAGAAGAACGCCTCCTGCGGAACCAGGATCGTGGAGCTTCAGGACGGCTGGGTTGCTGGGCAGTAGGAAGACCAGAACAGCCGCAGCGCCTGCGGTCGGCGCAGATTGGAATTTGCGCTCTTCGCATTCGCTGTGGCTGTCCTTGCTTTCCTGATGGACTTGGCCCGGATCCGGCTTTAAGCCCCGCTTACCGGCCTTTGGTTGCCCCGCCCGTAAGCTTTTTATGGTTGTAATCGATTGCCTGCAGGGCTCCCTGGGCATTCGTTTTAGCCCCGATATAATCGCCCTGCTGGATCTGGCTCGTGATAAGCGCTATCCTCTTGTCGATATCCTCGCACGCGGTTTGAAATCCCTTCTTGGCCGCGCCCACCCGTTTGGCGGAAGGCATGGCAGCCTTGAAGGCGGCATAGTTGGTCGTGATGTTATCCTGCATGCTCTTCACTTGCGTCAGCATCGAATCCCTCTCAGCCTTGGCGACATCCTTGGCCTTAATGAGGCGGGCCTTCGCGGTTGTGAAAGAGGCGGCGGCAGTGGAATAGCTCTGCTTCGCCAGCTGGTCATTCGCCTGGTCCCAGATCTCTTTGGCGCTCTTCCACTCGCCGGGGGCATACTGATCAGCACGCAGCTCCACGGCTTGATTATAGGCTTCCGTGGCAGCCTTGATCTGTTCGTCGGGTCTGGAAGCACACCCGGAAACAAAGAAAACGACAAAAACACAAGCGGCGGCGGTCAAAACACGAAATAAGTTGTTCATAGTTGCCTCTGCTGTACCTCCTTGGCAGTAGAACATCCAGGAGGTTCGGGTTTAGCGGAAAAACAAAAACTACTTCTTTAAAAATTCCTGCTGGACTTCAAAAATCTCCCTCATGGTCTTCCCGGCGAGAATTTCCGCCTCGGTGTAGCGCCCATTCTTGAGGTGATCCGAGACGGTCGCTGCACCGTTTTCAATCTGCTTGACCCTGTCGTCGAGCTCCTTCTTGCGCGCTGCCGGCAGTCTGCCGGCAGCAGGGTCATCCACCAGATCGGTCTTCAGGCGCATACCGATGGTAACCAGCATTCCGTTGACGGTTTTTATCAGCTGCTCCCGCTTGCTCTTGGCCAGCTCCCGGGCTTTGTTGTAGTTCGTCCTCGCCCTCAAGAGCAGGTTGCCGGCCTCACCATAGCTCTTTGCATCGAGCTTGGCATTCGCTTCCAGCATGGCCTTCTCCGCGGCGCTCCAGTAATCCGGGGCGAACAGATCGGAATGTTCGGCGGCAGCCTCTGCCTTTGCCTGCTCGGTTCTCTGAATCGAGTCTGTCGGCCTGCCGGAACATGCAGAGAAGAAGAGAGCCAGGATTGTCGTCATTACGAAGAAAAACAAACGAGAGTGCTTCATTGTGGCCTCCGCAGAGCAAGGTGCGATGACCGCATGGCACCTGGTGCCTGCGGCATTGACGCCGGTACGGCAAAAGATGATACACCAGCGGTATTCGCACGCCCGTGAAAGAATCAGGAATAGTGACGGCCTAAGCTTTACCCCCCTATTTCACACCGGCCGAGCCAAAAAGTCAAAAGAGAATCGAAAGTGCACCCATAAAAGTGGGCTTGGCGGCCGGGAATTGTTAGATGCCCGGCCCCGTCCGGCAGACGGGGCCTGCCTGGCTTCGGAGTCGCTATTGGTCGACCGTAGAAGTCAGGATTGCGTTGAAAAGCAATTTGAAGGTAGCGTATGGTTGGGCGCGCTGCTGCACCTTCAGGGGCATCAGCACCATCCGCCCTTTTCCCAGTTTGACTTCCGCGACCGCGATCTTGTTTGCCAGAAAGGATTCCCCTGTCAGCCAGCCGCTTCGAAGAATATTGTCCTTCGGATACCGGACCACGTTATTCGCCTGCAATTTGGCAGATGACACCGGCTCCAAAGCCATCGCGCCGGCGAAGTAGGAATCCACATCTTCCTTCAGCCCGTAGCCGATCGGATTAGCATTATCTACCAGCACCCTCAAGACTGACCCGGGGCAGAAAAACTCCTCCCGTTTTGTGCCCTGCAGGCCATCTTTGAACGGAGCCGCGAACTTGTCGATCAGCAGGGTGGAGCTGCGGCCGAGGGTAATCACGCTGCCGCCGCCTTCGAGGAAGGCCTGCAGTCCCTTGAGCCCGGATTCCTCAATTCCCCCCCGGTACTGTTCCGGAACATTGGCCCCAGTCTGCCCGGCAATAATCTGCTGTCCACCCATATCGGGAAAGATGATGACATCAAACTTCTCCGACGGATTCCCGTTGCGCAGATCTTCAGGATGAATCGTGACGAACGAAAATTCGTTCTGCTCCAGAAGCCAGCGGGTCCAGCCTTCATCCATGTTGCCGCCCCACGGTTGGTAGAGCGCCGTGCGCGGACTTCGGATGCGCATCGCCGCCAGGTTTGCGGGGGCTTCTGCGGCGACGGTCTCAATACCCAGAGACTTGGTCAATCCTGCCATGGTAGCGGCCAGATCCTTGCCGCCGCGCACAACGATCGTCCCAGCCGGCCAGTTCCTGCCACCCACGTCCGCAGCCGCGGTCGTCCACGACACCTGATAACCGCCTTTGAGCAGACGATTGACTGCCACCAGGCTGTTGTTCGGCTCGTGGCTCAGCAGGAACACAGAACCCCGGCCTGTGACCTGCCCGGCCGGCAGGTCAATCGTATCCAACTTCTTGAGGTCGGCATCGAACGGCTTTTTAACAAAAATGGTGCTGACCCCCATCTGCATGCCGAGAGACCAGCCGGCCACATCGTAGGGTGGCCGCGGCGGCTGGCCCGGTGCGGGCGAGATTTTCGGATATACCTGCGCCTCGAGCATGTCCTTCGCATAAGGCCGGAAAGGCTGCGCCATCATGATTACATAGGTGCCGGCAGGGTAGTTGACGTCGTCAGCCGAGAAGGCCGCCTGGGCCTGATGGACTTCGACGCCGCCCAGGGCCAGGGTCTGCAGCATCTTCACGACCGTGGGCCGGTCCGATTGGTCGCGCGGAACCACGATCGCGTAAGGATCCCCTTTTTTCCCCAATTCGATTTGGCGCCTGCCTACGACATAAAGTCCATCCAAAAGCTGGAGGCGCAGATCGGCGGCGGTTCGCAGCAGTCCGAAAGTGGCAATTTCATCGTAGTCAACGATATCGCGCAGCGTCCAGCGTCCCCCGAGCCACGGGCGGGGATAGTTCGCGCGGAATTGCTGATCATTGGGTGGAGGCAGCGGACCCCCCCCTCCCCGGCCGCCGCGCCCGCCCCCTCCTCCGGCAGGTTGGGGCTGCCCGGGAGTGGCTTTCAACTGCTCGATCGGAGTGGCCACGTTCGCGGAAGCAACTTCTGTGAGCAGGCCCAGCATGTTGTGCCACCACCCTGCCCACGCCATGGCTCCTTCCCACCAATAGGTATATTGTTCCCCGTATACGATCCCCTCCTTGCCGGCTCGCTCCAGCGCCGCTCCCTGCGCGAAGCCCAGCATGCCGGTACTGCGGTAAACCCATGGATCGACGTTCGGGTTGATCGGGTCACTTGCAGGCATGACGAAAATGCGGGCGCCGTTGCTTCCCATCTGATGCTCGTCCAGCCAGACTTCGGGGAGCCAGTCTTTATATAGGATTTTGCCTATGAGCTGGGTTTCCTTCTGGGTGAACATATAGGCGTCACGATTGTTGTCGTGGCCGACGTAAGGATGATAGAGCCACGGCATCGGGGCATTTTCGTTAGGCGTGCCCAGGTTTTTGTTATACCAGTCGACGACCATGATCTGGCCGTCGGGATTGAGGTTGGGCACGAGGAGAAAAACTACGTTGTCCAGAATGGTCTGGATCTCTGGAGTTTTCTCCGTAGCCAGGCGATAGACAGCCTCGGGGGTCATCTGATTGGCCCCGATCTCAGTGGAGTGTATGCTGCAGGTAACCAGGACAAAGATCCGGGCTTCCTGGACCAGGTCATGGGCCTCCCGATCTGAAGCAATGGTCCGCGGGTCGAACAGCCGGTGGTTGATCTGCTTGAGACGCTCGATGTTCTTAAGATTGGCGGGAGAAGAGATCACCAGGAGAACAAAGGGATTGTTGTTCGTCGTTTTTCCGACCTCCTGGTAGAGCACGCGATCGGAGCCTTTGGCAATTGCCTTGAAGTATTCGAGCTGCTTGTCCCAACGCACAAGCTTTTTCTCCGCTCCGACAGCATGTCCGAAGAACTGTTCAGGCGCCGGCAATGCCTGCCCGAAGGCCAGCGTCCCGGACAAAATAACTGCCAGAAGAATCAATAACGCCTGCGCAGGCTTTCGCAAAATACTCATGTTCCTCCCCCTATTCAACCACTGTGGTTATTCCGGAATCCTCTTATCAAATTTCAGGCGCGACATACGCAGCTGCTGGGTCACCAGGTCTTCATCCACATGGAGCCGTACGTCCTTGATTTCCGCCCCATCCATTACTGCTTCGAGGCGCGGAAAAACGAAAGCCGACTTGTTCGGAATTTTGAGCTTGGCGGCGCGCTTCCGGATATTCAGGCGCCATTCAGGATTGACGCGGGTGCCGAAGCGATCAAAGATGTGCGTGGCGGCCGAGGCGTCGCCTGTGGCCTTAGTAACCTGAAGGATGCGCAGGAGATCGCCAACCCCCCTGTGCGCCTTCTCCTGGTCGGCGAGTCGGACGTAGAAATTCCCGTCTTTGGTGATTACCCTGACTCCATAGTCGTACTCGCCATGTTCCCCGCCTTCGAGTAAAAAACCCAATACGAGCTGCTGGCCCCGCTGGTGCGCCTCCCGCACATATTCATCTTCGTACATGCGGTAGCGGTTGAGCTGGCCCTGAAAATAGGAAATGTACATGGCATGCACAATCTCGCCCTGTTCTTCCTCCTTGAAAGCGCCGATCTCAACAAGCTTCGGATCCCCGGCATGATAAAGCGCCACCAGGTCGGCACGGCACTCCTCGAGTGACGAGTAGGCCCTGCCGATCGCGACAGCCGGATCCACTTTCAGGGCCGCATCGGGCTTGCCCGACCCGTGGCCGATCACCTCATGCATGTAGACTTCCCACTCGCGCGCCCTGTCCCCGAAGTCGCGCACCAGGTCGCGGTATTCGGGAAGGTAGAATTCATCGATCATCGCCTCGCGGATTTTCTCGGACCGGGCCTCTTCGATATTGAGCAGAATGACATTCTTGCTGCCATAATCGCGCCGCAGGTCGTTATAGTTGGGCAGGTTATACGCAGCAGGCGATGTCGGCCCGCTGTCGCCGCTCTCGACGATGACGTTCACCACATTCGCGACCGGTTTGTTCACCTTATCCAGCTTGTATACATCGGGCCACGGCATTTTCTTTTCGAAGTAGAGCGCGTTCTCAGCCAGTCTGCCAATCAGGGTCGAGTCTGAAACGAAGCTCACGTTCCCCTCGAACTGGCCGATGACGCCGCGCGGATCCATGTAGCTTTCGATGAAACCGTTCAAGTAATCGATGGTGGTGTTGGACCGCAGCCAGGCGATGGAATACTGGCGAAACTTCTCTTCATCCCCCGTTTGATAATAATCTATCAGAGCCTGGATGCCGCGCCGTTGCTCGTCGCTCTCCGCATGCGGCGACGCGAGCTGCAAAAAGTGCGTGATGGTGTCCAGGTCAGCTCCGTACAGACCGCCGATCCTGTACACCTGCGGCACAGTCTGGCCGTTTTCAAAGCCAAAACGAACATTGAGCTTCTGATGCCACTCCGCCGGAAGAGCGTCGATATGCTTCTGAGTCAGGCGCCGGTCGTATATGTTCACCGAGCTGGTGGCGATAATATCGTCGCCCTTCTTCTGGTTGGTCATGATCGGCTCAAAATCCGGATCGAAGATCGTAGGACCCAGGCGTTCAAGCTTGTCCGCCAGAGCCTCTCCCGGCCCAAGTTCAAATTCCGCGCCCCGAGCTATGGCCCAGTCCGCCGCCTGCTGAAGCATTTCACGAGTCAGGTAATTCGGCAGCGTCTTGACGTGCGCATCGTGATCGTAGGGGCCATGGTTGATCCAGATGTATTTCAGATAATCGAGCACAGCCTCCTTGAGATGCGGAGGCATCCCTTCGGAGTTGAGGTAGATGGTCTCCAGCAATGAGCGGATCTCGAGCGCATGCCGGTGATTCTGCTGATCCGCGAGGGTGTGGCCGGCAATCGCGGCACGGTAGAGATAATAGGCGAGCCTCTTCTGACTGAGCGTGAGCTCTTCGAAGCCCGGCGCATCGATGCCCAGCACGATGAAATCCTGGCCGTGCTTGCCGAGCCGTTCAAGTTCACCCACCATTCGTTTTGCGGTCACTGTTCTCTCCGTCAATACGGAAACCCCTCGAAGCACGCCTGCGTCGGTGGAATAAGCATTGTATGTCAATTTTGGATTTTGAAGGCCGGATTTTGAATCCGCGGCTGTGATTCATACAGTACAAGCTAAAAGCAGCCACGAATGACACGAACCGAATCTGCAAAATCTCTCATGCCCTATATGATCGATTCATAATGCAATGCCATGGATTTGTGTTTTTCCGACCCAACTTGCCTATTCGGCGAGATTGCCAAGGAGAGCGAACCGAGCCGCGCGCGTCAGCAAGCGGATATTTGACAGTTGATTATCCGTTAACCCGTCCCATGCTGCTATAAAACGTGGACTGAATACCGGCGCAGAGTTGTTTGGCCATAGTGAATGAAAGCCGACGGGAACAGGATTTCAAATGTCCGCTTGCTCACGCGCGCGGCTCCGTATCTTCTTCCAGGAATTTCGTGTTTTGTCCGGTGTTGCGTTTCCCAATTTGCGGCCGCCAGGCTGCATCGTGAAATTCGTGTTATTCGTGGCTGCTTTTGTTTGCTATTCTCTTATGTTTACGGTACCAACGGCACATATCGGAGGATAGAGGAATGCCCGGATACAACCCTCATGAAATCGAGGCCAAGTGGCAGGAGTTTTGGGAACAGAACAAGGTCTTCCGCGCCTTGGACCACGTGGGCAAGAAGCTCTACGTCCTTGATATGTTTCCCTATCCGTCAGGCGAGGGTCTCCATGTAGGCCATCCTGAAGGATATACCGCCACCGACATGTACTGCCGGTTCCAGCGCATGCACGGATACAACGTGCTGCACCCGATGGGATACGATGCATTCGGGCTGCCTGCCGAGCAATACGCCATCCAGACCGGCACTCACCCGCGCGTTACCACCGAACGCAACATCGCCAACATCCGGCGCCAGATCAAGTTGCTGGGTTACAGTTACGACTGGGATCGCGAGTTGGCCACTACCGACCCGGAATACGTGCGCTGGACCCAGTGGATCTTTTTGGTCCTCTTCCATACCTGGTTCGACCCGGACCTGGAGTGGGTCGGGCCTGACGGCAGAAGGCGCCGGGGGAAAGGGCGCTCGATCGATGAGTTGCCGATCCCTCCTGAGATCCACAGCCAGGGAGAAGCCGCCGAGAGGAATTACCGTGACGCATTCCGGCTCGCCTATCAGGCGGAGTCGCTCGTGAACTGGTGCCCCGATCTCGGCACCGTCCTGGCCGACGAAGAGGTCATCAACGGGCGTTCGGAGCGGGGAGATTATCCGGTTCAGAGAGTTCCATTGCGGCAATGGAAATTGCGCATCACTGCCTACGCCGACCGGCTGGTTGAGGACCTGGAAACACTCTCCTGGCCGGAGCCGATCAAAGAGATGCAGCGCAATTGGGTGGGCCGCAGTGAAGGAGCCGAGGTCGACTTCTTCGCGGCCGAGCCCGGCCCGGCATGTGAGTCCTGGTGTGCCGCGCGCGCCTCCAGCGGCTTTCCGGAGACCGCCGATCCCGCGGCCATACGGGTGTATACCACCCGGCCCGACACGCTCTTCGGAGCCACCTACATGGTTCTCGCCCCGGAGCATCCATCGGTTGAAAGCCTGACCACTCCGGACCGCCGGGCCGACGTGGATGAATATTGCAGGCGGGTAGCCGCTATGAGCGAAGAGGATCGGATTGCAGGCCGGGGCGAAAAGAGCGGCATTTTTACCGGCGGCTACGCCACGAATCCCGCGACCGGACAACGCATTCAGGTCTGGATCGCCGATTATGTCCTGATCAGCTATGGCGCCGGCGCCATCATGGGCGTGCCGGGGCACGATGAGCGGGATTTCGAATTTGCCAAAAAGTTCGGTCTCGAAATCCGCGCCGTGGTCATGCCGCCCGACAGCTGGCTGGCGGCCATGCACACCAGCGCCGCAGAATACGGGAAATGCATCGCGGCCTTGCCCGCGGCATTTGTCGACGACGGACATGGCATGCAGTCCACAAGCAAAGTCGTATCGCTGGACGGACTGCCGACGGTGGAAGCGAAAAAGACCATTACCGCTTGGCTGGGCCGGGCAGGTCTCGGCCGCGCGGCCGTGAAGTACAAGTTGCGCGACTGGCTCTTCAGCCGCCAGCGCTACTGGGGTGAGCCGATCCCCATCCTCCACGAGATCGACGCCGAAGGCAGACAGACCGGGCTCACCAGGGCAGTCCCGGAAAGCGAGCTTCCCGTGCTGATTCCCGAGCTCGAGGATTTCAAGCCGACGGGACGCCCTGGCGGGCCGCTGGAGAAAGCGGTCGACTGGATCAGGGTAAAACTGGATGGCCATGTGTTCCACCGCGAGACCAATACCATGCCCCAGTGGGCCGGCTCCTGCTGGTACTACCTGCGTTTCTGCGATCCGAAAAACAACAGTGCGGCCTGGGATCCGGAGGTCGAGCGTTTTTGGATGCCGGTCGATCTGTACGTCGGAGGCGCGGAGCACGCAGTGCTGCACCTGCTGTATGCAAGATTCTGGCACAAGGTTCTCTTCGACCGCGGCTACGTTTCAACGCTCGAGCCTTTCCGGCGCCTGATCAACCAGGGCATGATTCTGTCCATCACCTACCGCACCAAAGAAGGCAGGATCGTGCCTTATACCGGCATCAAGTTCGGCGAAGGCAAAGCCGTTCATGCCGAGACCGGTGAAGAACTGACCGGCGAGGTTGAAAAGATGTCCAAGGCACGCGGAAACGTCATCCCAGTGGACGTTCCGCTGCAACAGTACGGTGCGGACACGACGCGGCTCTATGAGATGTTCATGGGCCCGCTCGAGACGACCAAACCCTGGAGCATGCAAGGCGTCGAGGGGATCAGCCGCTTCCTGAACCGCGCCTGGCGCATGATCATCGAGGAGTCCGCCGACGAGCTCCAGCTGAATTCCAGGATCCGCTCCGGCGAAAATCCCGGCGCAGATCCCACCGTGGAACAGCTTCGCGTGCTGCACCGGACGATCCAGGCAGTGACCGAAGACATGGTGGGATTGCGTTTCAATACCGCCATCAGCCGCCTGATGGAATTTGTCAATTTCTTCACGAGTCAGGAGACCCGTCCGCACTCCTGCATGGAAACCTTCGTCCTTCTGCTGGCCCCGCTGGCCCCCCATCTTGCTGAAGAACTCTGGCAGGCGCTTGGACATGAACAAACGCTGGCGTTCGAACCCTGGCCGGCTTTCGATGAAAGATTCACGCGCGAGGACACCATCGAAATGCCGATTCAGATCAACGGCCGTCTGCGCAGCCGGCTCATAGCCCCGGCTTCCGCAACGAAGGAAGAACTGGAGGAGGCGGCATTGTCCGATGCCAAGGTCGTGAAACACATCGCAGGAACCACGGTCCGGAAGGTGATCGTGGTGCCGAAGAAGCTCATCAACATCGTTGCCGGACTATTTTAAAAAGCTAGGGTTTTACCTAGTTCAACCTGCCACTGTGGAAGCTTACTAATATGAAACAGGTACGGCTGAATTTCCTGTCGCAGCCGCCCTGCAACGAGATTTGCATGCGGGGCAGAATCGATAGCGATCAGACCCCGCAACGCAGCTTTGAAAATGGCCGTTTTACCAAGGTTGTGTGAGCCGGGGGAAGCATGAATCCGGAAAAGCAATTGCGATTGCTTGTGTTTGATCCCGATCCGCAGGATCAGAAAATGATCCGGGAGTTTCTGCGGGACTCTTCGATCAGGGTTTATTTCACTTCTCCATCGGAATCTCTCGAAACCACATTATCGAATCACTCGCCATTCCATGCTGTTGTCATTGATCTCTCGAGCCCTGTGAAGAGATCCTGCGATGCCCTGTTCGCTGCGGTGAAAGAAGCGTCTCCGAACGCCCAAGTTATTTTCATGTCCAGACTGGCCGACGAGTTGATGTGGAGCCAGGTGCTCGAAATGGGGGCCTACGATCTTTTGCCCAAGCCCCCGGAGCGGACGGAGTTTTTGCGGACGGTTTTCAGCGCCGTTCAGCACATCGAAGCAGCCTGAGCGCTTCGGATCCTCAAGTGCACCATGGAACAAGCCATGGGCGAAGCCTTTGCTTGCCTCAAGGTGCGTACTGCCAGCTGCGAGGCAGCCTCACTGACGGCATTGCGCTTCTTATTTCCTCATCCTTGTGCATTATGTTTATTGCAGAAGAACGCTGCAGGCTGCCAGGCATGATGTCGCCGAATCTCAATTTCTACTTAATGCGGGATGCAGAATAGGTGCCATTGGCGACGATCCCGGACTGCACAAACGTCACGACATACGTGCCGCCGAAATTCGTTTGATCGATATTGGGGATCGGATCATTGCTCAATGTGAACACGCTGGCCGGCTGCGATTCAAAAGCCTGCCCGCTCGAGAAATATTGAAAACCAAAATGCATATCGGGATTGGCAAATGCATGAATCGTTGACAATTCAGGAACAATTGCCAGGCTGTTCACTTCCGTGATGCGGAGGAAGCCAACGATAAGGAGGCCCTCGGTCCAAAGGGTCAGGGTCCCGTGAGTGGTCCAGCGCGGCTGGCTCGAGCGCCAGTCGAAGACGTACAGGCTTGAACCGAGCGGGATGGAGGTAAACTTAAACGGGGCAACTTCGACCAGCGCTGTGCCTGCAATCATCAGGTTCACTGAGATCTCGAGCCGCCCGCGGCCCAGGGTGAGCGCAGGAAACTCCTCCTTCAGATAGGTGGCCCGATGCTCATTCTTGTTCAAGGATATCGTTTTGGAATCTATCTTGACATTCGCATGAGATCCTGCGTAAGAATCCCGCTTGCGAAATATGCAGGTCGGTAGCCGCGTCACAGGGTGCACCGCCGACATCCGCCGCCATCGCATCAACTCTTGCCGCCCATCAAAAGTTTCCATACTACATCCTGTTTGTGCAGGTGGTTGTGTTGTCATAGAGGGCAGGAATCCGCAGAACCAAATTGCTGATTGGCCTGAATCCGCCTGCGGGGGATTCGAGCCGACATCGCAGCTTTTCAGTATCTGGATTCCTCCTGCAATTTCCCGATGTTTAATTATAACGATCTAATTATTGACGACACCTGAAGCGAGGGTCGCGGAATGTGTTAAGATCGCATCGGAATGTGGGGCCATTTCCCCCAAATCGAAACGGCAAGATGGGCAGCAGAAATCACCTTAAATGGGCTCTAATCTATGGAGCAATCGAGGCTTTACGCCCACGGAATGTGTAATATCACCCATCTGATCCTGACCCCACGCGCGGGCTTCCCACTGTATAAGACTGCAACATATTCAACTGATGAAATTTACATCATTGCGTAATAAGGTGAGAAAAGCGGAGTGAAAATTGCTTTCACTAACACGACACTTTTGTGTTCTCAGGGTAGTGCTGCAAATGGGTGATTTTTTGGAGGCATTATGAGAATAAGGAATATGGCCTCGAGGATGGTGCTGGTTTTAGTGCTGTCGTCCTTGGCCGCTGCTCTTGCTTTTTCTGCTATAGTCGGGGAGAGAACTCAACGCTCCGACGAAAATACACGTAAAGCTCAGTTACAGGCGGACTTGCAGATCAGCCGGACCCGCGCTGAGGCACAGCCGGTTGATTTATCCCGCTCCACCGTGGAGCCGTCTCACGCGGTGGTCCAGACGGAACAGAAGACCTACGCTGCCGACGAGATGGCTTACTACCTATCTGCGGATGAGTTGGTCTACATCCGCCCCGGGCTTAACTTCACGATCCAGAAGATAGACATTCCTGCCGATCGCAAGCCGTTGATCACGTTCCAGATGACCGACGACAAGGGACAGCCCCTCGACCGTGCGGGCGTACTAACCCCGGGCACCGTAAGCTCCAGCTTTATTTTGGCCTATTTGCCTCCAACTTCAAAGGGAGAGGTCACCGATTACGTCGCCTATACTACCCGGTCACAGAAAAGCCCGATCACGGGTGTAACTGCCATCCAGGCTGGCACGGATTCAGGCGGGACCTATACGCCCTCGGGCTTGAATGACGGCGTTTACACCTATAAATTCGCCACGGCCCTGCCGGCAACTTACATCACGACCGCCACGCACACCCTTGGGATCTACGGCACCCGCAATCTGACGGAATTCGGCCTGACTCTTTACGTATCGAACGTAACGAAGGACTGGGTCCCCAGTGGCGCGGCAGTTACCCAGGTCCACCAGGTTGTGCTCACGGTAAACTGCAAGCAGTGCCATGATCCGTTGGCCCTTCACGGCTCCACCGGACGGCGCGCGGTGGAAATCTGCATCCTGTGCCACAATCCGGGCGTTATCGATCCCGACACCGGCAACACCGTGGACATGAAAGTGATGGTTCACAAGATTCACCGGTCCGGCAATTTGCCGAGTGTCATCGCGGGAACGCCTTACACAATCATTGGCACTGGCGGGTTGGCCGACTTTTCGGATATTACCTATCCTCAGGACATCCGGAATTGCCAGACTTGTCATCAGGGCGCATCCCAAGTCAACGCCTGGACGCTGCAGCCCACGATTGAGGCCTGCGGTTCCTGCCACGATGACGTCGATTTCGCGACCGGTGCAAAACATGTGGCCGGTCCGTACAGCGACAATTCCAAATGCGCGACTTGCCATCAGCCTCAGAGCCAGTTTGAATTCGATGCCTCGATCAAGGGAGCGCACACGGTTCCTTACAAGTCCAACCAGCTCCTTAAGCCCAAGGTCAATGTGATCAGCGTGACCAACACGGCTCCCGGACAGAACCCGGTCATGAAGTTCTCGATCACCGACAAGAATGGCAATTTGCTCCCGCCGTCGCAGTTCACCGGAACCGGGAGAATCTCGGTCAATTTTGTCGGCCCGACTACCGATTACAGTGCGACTCGGGGATCGGAAACCCTGAGTAATATGCCTGCCTATGTGAACGGGGTGGCAACCTATACCTTTACCTATAAGGTTCCCGCCACGGCCACCGGCACCTGGGTTTTAGAAACGGAAGCGCGACTCCAGACCAACCTGGTGATCAATGGCGACCCGAAAAACCTGTCGGCAGCTCAAAGAGACGCGGCGCCGAACACGGTGACCTACATCGCGGTTACGGACAGAACCCCGGTGGCACGGCGCAGCATCGTGTCAATCACGCTTTGCAACAAGTGCCATGACGAACTGGGCAAGGCCAGCTTCGACCATTCCACCTTCCATGGCGGCGGCCGTAACGACTCTCAGGTGTGCTCCGTTTGCCATACCCCGGCGTTTGTGGCGGGTTCAGGCGCGACGGCGACGCCGATTTCGTTCCAGGTCATGGTTCACAGGATCCACACGGGATCCAATCTGACTAACTCTTATGTTGTAGGCGGCACCGACTTCAAGGAAGTGACCTATCCGGGCGACCGGCGGAATTGCGCCGCATGCCACGTGGGGACTTCCTATCAGGTGCCGTTGCCTGCGACGAATATCGCGGTAACAACGCCTAACTGGTACTGGACCCCGACCCTGCCTATTACGGCGGCGTGCCTGGGATGCCATGACAAACCAACTTCGGCCGCGCATGCCCTTATCAATACTACCTTGCTCGGTGGCACGTCTGTTGAGTCATGCGAGGTATGTCACAAAGAAAGTGCCACCTTCGCCGTTCCCTTCGCCGTTACCAAAGTGCACGCTCGCTAGAGGCCAATATGACACAAACGCGCGGATGTAAAATTCTGCTTGTGTCTGCAGCCTTCGTGATCGGGGCTCTGGCCTGCAACCTCAACGGGTTGCTGGCCGGGGTTCCACCCCAACAGTCCGGCGCCACCATGCAGGACTGCGCGGCCTGTCACGAAGATGTAGTCAAAGCATTTGGCATGAATCGCCACGAGGTGCTGGAGAAGAGCGCGAAATACAAAGTCTCCAACCCGTGCGAATCGTGCCATGGCCCCGGCAAAGCTCATATCGACGGCGGGGGCGACAAAACCAAAATCATCGGGTTCAAGGGCAAGGAATCCAAGACCTACAATCAGCAGTGCCTGGCGTGCCACAAGGGCGATCACGAAGTGACCGGCTTTGGCTCCAGCACCCATGCGAAGCAGGGATTGGATTGCGCCGATTGCCACAGCGTGCACAAGGCAGCTCCCGAGACCCGTATGTTGAAGGAGCGGGCCAACAACATGTGCCTGTCCTGCCATACCCAGCAGAAAAACGATTTTTCGAAGCCGTTCCACCACCGGGTGAAGGAAAACACGATCCAGTGCACCGACTGTCACCAGCCGCACGGCGGACTTGACAAGGGGCAGCTGCGATCCAACCTCGCCGGGCAGGAGATCTGCTTCAAGTGCCACAGTGAAAAGCAGGGGCCCTTCGTCTTCGAGCATCCCGCCATCAGGTTAAAGGGGTGCCAGGGTTGCCACGAGCCGCACGGCTCCAACAATCCCAAGATGCTGGTGCGCAGCACGATGACCGGCCTGTGCCTCGAATGCCACTCCAAGGCGCCCAGTACCAAGAGTGTCGTGCTCGGGTCGCAGCCGCCTTCGTTCCACAACTTAAACAGCCCGACCTATCGGAATTGCCTGACGTGCCACGTAATGATCCACGGCTCGAATTTCGATCGCCTGTACTTAAAATAGAACCGGAGGCAGGAGCTAAAGCTATGAATATGATTGATCTTGTTCGCAAGCCCAACTCTTCCAGGTTCCTCGTCGTCGGGCTTTCCGTACTTGCGCTGGTTTTGCTTGCCGGCACAGCACACCCTCTTCCCGCCCAAACCAATCCAACGGTGAGCGGGACGGGGCCCAGTGCCGCCGATCCGGGTTCCGACCAGGAAAAGCAGGCTGCCAAGGCTACACCCGCGCCCCAGGCGGTTCCGAGTGAAGGATTCAAGCTCGGCGCCTACGACGCGCACTCGGAATTCGAATTTGGTTATCGCTGGTCTTCCGGCATCCGAGGCAACGAGCAGATGTACCGGAGCCAGGTGAACCTGTTCAGCGGAGCCCAGTTGCTCCATTCCTATCTCTCACTTCGTTCCACTCCGGGCGCCGGGCTTTTCGACCGGATGGATATGTCGCTGAACAACTGGGGAGATCCGTACAATGCGGTCCGCTTCAGCATGAGCCGCATGGGTCTCTACGACTTCAAGGCCAGCTACCGGAACCTTAGGTACTACAACTGGATTTCCACTCTGGATAATCCGCTGCTCGGCACCGGATTCCTGCTGCCCCAGCACTACCTCGATATCGACTACCGCATGTCGAATTTCGACCTCCGGCTGTTCCCCAATCACAAAGTCGTTCCGTTCGTGGGGTATGCCCGCAACACCGCAGTGGGACCCGGTCTTACGACGATGGGAACGACGGGGAACGAATTCGTGCTAAACACCCGCTGGTTGACGACTACGGATGAATTCCGCGGCGGCGTTCAGTTTAACTTTTCCCGGTTGAACTTGACCCTCGAACAGGGCTACCGCTATTCCAGAAACGACACCGGCGTGACCAGCATCCCCGGTTCCCTCGGGAACGAAGGGATCACATCCTACCTCGGCCAGAGCATCACTCTGGACGCGCTCAATCGCGGCTACCACAGCCGGACCAAGCTGCCGACATCGAAGATCCTCGCAAAGTTCACTCCTTTCCAGAACCTGCGCATGACCGGCCGCTACATCTATTCGATGGGCACTACGGAATCCGACCTGGGCGAGATCAGGAGCGGCGGTTTCGTCAACCTCGATCCCATAACCTACCTCGCGGCAGCAGACGGCTTCAGCGGCCGCGCAACCAGGCCAAACCACAACGGATCATTTTTGGTCGAGCTTACACCCAACTCGCGCTTTACCCTGACCGACACGGTGGATACGCTGGACTATCATGTATCGGGCGCAGCAATACTCTCCACCCTGTACATGAATTCATCCTCTCTTTACGGGCCGGGACCGAAAACAAATAAAACCCTCACGGACGCTCTAAACACCATGTTCGCGTACAACGAGGTGCGCAACCAGGCGGAAGTTGAATACGATGCCGGCTACGGCTTCTCTGTCCGCGCCGGACACCGCTACCAGTACCTGGAAGTCACTAACAATGACTCCGAGGATGTTTCAA
>Ga0315284_10006173_pt1 | contig 17071 bp, 11 predicted proteins | sample YL17G09_16_MG_FD_203696 | JGI IMG/M metagenome (GOLD analysis project Ga0315284, IMG submission 203696) | Sediment microbial communities from Yellowstone Lake, YNP, Wyoming, USA - YL17G09_16 | ecosystem: Environmental > Aquatic > Freshwater > Lake > Sediment | place: USA: Wyoming | collected...
AGATGATGCCCGCTTCGTTCAAAGGGATCAGGGCATCTCCTACACGGTCGCCGGAATAGCGCGGAACCATCGCCGTCTGGCGCAACTCCAGGTGCTTCGCCGCCGGCAGCGTCGCCCCACCTTCGGCCGCCAGATCGCTGACCGTCACGCGGACCTCCAGCGGAGCCGCCGAGATATTGAGCAGGTTGACCGCCGCGGCTTCGTATTCGCCGCGGTAGAGCGCGACCTCGAGCTCCGCCGGCAGAGTCGCGGTGGCTTCCGGCCACGCCGTCGCCGGATCGAACGGATCCCACGGATTCGCCGTCCACGTCACGAGGCTCACAGATCCACCCTTGGCGCGCTGCCCTTCGACCGTTGCCGGCAAGCCCCGAAGCTCCGCCGCCGCCCGCACATCTCGTTTCGCCCATTCCGCGGCTGACGGCGGTGCGCCGGTCAATCCGCCCACCGCCAGAGCCCGCGCTGCCGCCAGGGCGACCTTGTTGGGCCAATCGAGGTGGAGCTTCTGGATCGCGGCCTCCGCAGCGGCCAGCGCCTCATCATGCACCCGCTTTCGCGCCTCCACTGCCGAGAGTGACACCTCTGCGGAGCGCGTCGCCAGGACTCGGCCGTCCCCTGCCGCGATTTCGACGCATGCGATGCTCGCCAGCCAGTCGGTGTCCGTCGGCACGAATATCCCGAAGCTTTCCTGCGGGGTCAGCACCTGGTCGATGCGCAGCTCCGGCGCGCCCGACTCCATGCGAATGCTCGACAGTAAGACCGCCGGTACGTCAGCAGGACGGCTCACCGTAGCATCAACCGCGCCCGTCACCAGCGACGGCGCATCGATCGCCGGGACGATGGCCCCGGTCTGTGATGCCCGCTCGCGGTGCAACTCATTCTTCGTGGCGCCACCGCGGCGCGCCAGCACGCACCCGGTCAGCGCCGGATCTCCGCGTTCGCCCGCCCACCGCACTCCTGCGCTCGCATCTCCTACCGCGCGGAAGCATCGAATAGTGTAGAGTCGCGTGGCGACGATGATCTCGAACCCTCCGTGGCCGTCCAGGTCACCTACCACCGGCGTCTCGACGATTCCGCTCTCGGCCAGCGTCTGGGCGCGCCCGCTCTCCAGGAGATACGAGGCCTCCACCTTCCCCGCGGCGCTGACGATATAGAGGAACTGGCGGCCTCGCATCCCGACGACCAGCTCCGGCTCACCGTCGCGGTCCACATCCGCGATCGCCGGCGGCGCCACAACGCGATCACCGTAGTCGGAGGTCTTGGTGGGGTCTTTGAAAGGAATACGCCACCGCTCGCGCCCGCCGGCATCGCAGCAGTACAGAAAGCCCGCCTCGTCACCGAACACAATCTCGCGCTTGCCGTCGCCGTCAAGATCGGCCGCCGCGATGCTTGGCGTCACACCCCACACCGTGGCAAAGCTCCCGCGCACCCGGCCGCTCGCGCCCTCCAGGATGTAGAGGTGGTGGTCGTCACTGCCCACCACGACCTCGGCCGCCCCGTCGTTGTCGAGGTCAGCGATCACCGGCGCGCCTTGGCACTTCCCTCCCGCGCGGAACTGCCACTTCCACTCCCCGCGGCCGGAAAGGCAATAGAGGAAGCCCGGCTCCGTGACGAGGAGGATTTCCGCCTGCCCGTCCCCGTCCACATCGCCGATGGTCGGCGGCGCCGTCGCGTCGCGGTTCTCGTAACGCTCGAAGTTCCAGTTGAGCCGCGAGATGAAGGGGTCCTTCCCAACCGGCCGCTTGGCGCTCTCGGCCATCAGGTGCCACAGTACCCGCCCGTCCCAGCCGAGGCACGTGAGCCCGCCCTCGCCGTCCGCCGCAACGACCTCCAGTCGATCATCGTCAGCCACGTTGGCGCACGCCACGCCCCCGCTGATATTCGGCACCTCGCGACGCCATGCGATGCGCCCACCATCGCGCACGCACAGGACCGCGTCGCCCAGCGAGACAAGGATCTCGTTGCTTCCATCGCGATCGACATCCGCAACCGCCAGTGTCTGCTGCGCCTTGCCGTCAAGCTTGAACGACCAGGTCTCCTTTCCGTCCGCGTCGCTCACGAGGAGCCGGTCCCCGAGCGCCATAGCGATGAAGTGCGCCGGCTCGCCAACCTTCGGCGCGTACGCGACCGGGCCGGCCGAGAGCGATGTGTCCCCGGCGTTCGGCGCCTCCGGGTTGCGATCGAGGCGCCACACCTCGCTTAATGGGCCGCTCGGCGCCTGCGCGTGCTCGGCCGGCTGCTGGGCCCAAACCGCCGCAACCGGCGCCACGGCGATCATCATCGCCGCGAGCGCAAGGACACCATGTCTACGCCAACAGGTGCAGTAGTGCATATGCCTGTCTCAGCCCTCCGGTGAGCGTGTCTCAAATCACAGGCTGTTGCGCAAGCCACTTCGCGAGCGCGTCCTGCCCTCGAACCTGTCATTCAGAGCTGGCGCCCCGGTTCATCGGGGCGCTCCGGGGATGCGGCGCTTGACGCCGCATCCAGCGAAGCGCGTAGCGTGGAATCTCGGCCCCGCAGATGCGCCTTAAGCTGGACCTGGCCAGATTGTGCAACAGCCTCATCGCCGCCGCGACTCGACGTGCCGCCGCAGTCGCGCAACGCCCTCCTCGATGTTCGCCAGCGAATTCGCGTACGAAAAACGGAGGTAGCCCTCGGCATTGCTCCCGAAGTCAACCCCGGGCGCGACTGCCACTTTCGCCTGGTGCAGTATCTCTCGCGCGAGAGCCACCGAATCGCCCGACAGGTGCCGCGCGTTCGCCAGCACATAATATGCGCCCCGCGGCTCGAACCCGACCCCGAACCCAAGCTCCCTCAGCGCGGGCACCAGGTACCGCCGCCGCTCATCGTACGTCGCCCGCATGCGCTCGACATCGGGCTCCGCTTCGCGCAGCGCCGCAATGCCCGCCCACTGCGCGAACGAGTTGGCGCAGATGAACAGGTTCTGCTGCAGCTTCTGGATTGGCCTCACGAATGGCCGCGGCGCGACGAGATACCCCAGCCGCCAGCCAGTCATCGCATAACGCTTCGAGAAGCCGTCGAGTACGAACGCGCGGTCGGTGAAACGCAGCATCGTCTCCGCCTCGATGCCGTACGTCAGCCCGTGGTAGATCTCGTCCGAGATGACCGGCGGGGCGAGCGCGGCGATCTCGCGCAGCGCCGCCGCCTCGATCACCGCGCCGGTCGGATTCGCCGGCGAGTTCACCATGATCGCCTTCGTGCGCGGCGTGATGCGTTTCGCGATTTCGGCGGCGTCATATTGGAACCCCTCGGTCTCGGAAACCTGGAAGAACACACAGCGCCCGCCGAGAAGCTCGACGAAGTTCGGGTAACATGCATAGCCCGGGTCACTGAGGATGACTTCGTCACCCGGCTCGACCAGCGTCGCCAGCGCCAGCAGCAGGGCAGGGGAGGTGCCGGAGGTGACAATCACCTGGTCCGGTTCGATCTCGACGCCGTAGCGCCCCCGGTAGCGCTCGCAGATCGCCTCGCGCAGCTCGGCGATGCCCATGCTGTGGGTGTAGCGGGTCTGCCCTGCGGCGATGGCGCGGTTCATCGCATCAACGATGCACGCGGGTGTGGGGAAATCGGGTTCGCCGACCTCGAGATGGATGACGTTTTGGCCCTCGCGTTCCAGGGCGAACGCCTCCTCGAGCACGTCCATCACCAGGAACGACGTGATGCTCTCAAGCCGGCGCGACAAGAGCTGAGCGAGATCCTGGGTGTCGGAGCCGCGGGCCATGGGATGGTCCTCGCCCGTTCATTTCGATAGCCGCCCGCCGCAACCTGCCGTTTGGTGCCTCGGAGCGCAGGTCTTCGGCCTCGCCGCGCAGAAGTCCCTTCGCGACAAAGCTCAAGAGGAGCCAATGAGGGGCCAAACCTATGACCGATCCCGTTGAGGTGTACCTGAGCGACCTCCGCGACATACGGTCATCCGGCGCAGCCGTGCCCGAGACCTCGTATTATCCTGCCCTGGCGAACCTGCTCAATGCCATTGGCAAGACGCTCAAGCCTAAGGTTCGCTGCATCATCAATCCTCAGAACCGCGGAGCCGGTATTCCGGACGGCGGGCTGTTCACCCCCGACCAGTTCCAGAAGGCATCCGCGCAGGAACCTCCTCCCGGTCAACTTCCATCGCGAGGCGTTATCGAAGTCAAATCAACCGCTGAGGACGCCTGGGTCACTGCTGACGGGAAACAGGTCTCGAAGTACTGGGGCAAGTATCGCCAGGTTCTTGTGACCAATTACCGTGACTTCGTCTTCGTCGGGCAGGATCCCGAAGGTCAACCCGCAAAGCTTGAGACCTATCGCCTCGCGGCCGGCGAGTCGCAGTTCTGGCAGGCGGCCGCCCACCCGCAGAAGATGGCACACGATCACGGCGAGCGGCTGACCCAATACCTGAAGCGGGTAATGCTGCAGTCAGCGCCGTTGGCCTCGCCGCAAGACGTCGCCTGGTTTCTCGCATCTTATGCGCGCGATGCCAGGTCTCGCGTCGAAGAGCAGTCTAACTTAGAGGCCCTTGCCTCGATACGCACTGCCTTGGAGGAAGCCCTTGGGTTGAAGTTCGAGGGCGAAAAGGGCGAGCATTTCTTCCGCTCCACCCTTGTCCAGACGCTTTTCTACGGCCTCTTCTCGGCCTGGGTGCTTTGGAGCAAGCGACATCTTCCGACGGATAAGAGCGTCCGCTTCAACTGGCACGAGGCGGCTTGGCTGCTCCACGTGCCGATGATCCGCGCACTCTTTGAGCAGTTTGCCACACCCTCCAAACTCGGCCCGCTCGGATTGGAGGAAGTTCTCGACTGGGCCGCCGCCGTCCTGAATCGAGTTGACCGCACATCCTTCTTCGGCTCATTCGAGGAAGCTCACGCCGTCCAGTACTTCTACGAGCCATTCCTTCAGGCTTTCGATCCCGAACTCCGTAAGGATCTGGGTGTTTGGTACACGCCGCCTGAGATTGTCCAGTACATGGTTGCGCGCGTGGACACAGTGCTGCGCGAGGAACTGCATATCCCGGACGGGCTGGCCGACCCGTGCGTGTACGTCCTCGACCCGTGCTGCGGGACCGGCGCTTACCTGGTCGAGATCCTGAAACGCGTCGCTCGGACGTTGCGCGACAAGGGCGAGGACGCTCTGGCTGCGCAGGACGTGAAACGTGCGGCGCGGGAGCGGGTGTTTGGCTTCGAGATCATGCCGGCTCCGTTCGTTATCTCACACCTGCAAGTCGGGTTGCTGCTGCAGAACCTTGGCGCTCCGCTCTATGAAGGCGGTAACGAGCGGGCTGCGGTTTACCTGACGAACGCCCTGACCGGCTGGGAGCCGGCAGAGGGCCCGAAGAAGCAGCTTCCCCTTCCGGAGATGGAAGCCGAACGCGAGGCCGCGGACGAAGTGAAGCGCGAGAGACCGGTTCTGGTTATCCTCGGCAATCCCCCCTACAACGCTTTCGCTGGCGTCAGCCCCAAAGAGGAGCAAGGGCTCGTCCAGCCTTACAAGGAAGGTCTGATCTCGGAATGGGGCATCAAGAAGTTCAATCTCGATGATCTCTACATCCGTTTCTTCCGCTTGGCCGAGCGGCGCATAGCTGAGATGACCGGTAGGGGCGTCGTTTCGTACATCTCAAACCATTCCTGGATCACTGATCCATCCTTTGTCGCCATGCGGAAGCGCCTTCTGGCTTCTTTCGATCGCTTTTGGATTGAGAATATGCACGGCAACCGCAAGATCTCCGAGTATGCGCCGGACGGCAAGACCAGCGAGACGATCTTCGCGATCGCCGGCTTTTCCGTCGGCATCCAGCAGGGCGTCGCGATCTCGCTCTGGGTCAAGAGCGGCGAGCCGACTGACGGGCCCAAGGTGCTTTTCCGCGACGACCTCAACGCGGCAAAGGCAGTTGACCGCCGGGCGCAACTTCTCCAGAGCCTGGGCGAAGTGGACTTTGATGGCCATTATGAATCCGCACATCCTGAGGTGTCGAACCGCTTCTCATTGCGGCCGTCCGACGTGGCCGTCGCTTACCTTGACTGGCCAAGGCTCGTTGAGTTGTGCGCCGAGGCGCCAAGCAACGGGCTGATGGAGAAGCGCAAGGGAGCCTTGATCGACGCGGACCGGGCGCTGCTCGAAAAGCGCATCCGGGCCTATTACGACCCTGCGGTCTCCTGGGAGACGCTTCAGAGCCTCGTTCCCGGCCTGACTCAGACGCGCGCGCGATTCGAGCCGAAGAAGGCGCGCCTGAAGGTACTAGCCGCCGAGAACTACAGCCCGGACCGGCTTCGGCGCTATGCGATCCGTCCATTGGAGACGGTCTGCTGTTACTACAGCCGGGTGCGACCATTGTGGAACGAACCCCGGCCTTCCCTTTGGGCGCAGTGCTGGGATGGCAACGCGTTCCTGCTCACGCGGTTCAAGGGCGCGAAGCAGCCGGAAGGGGTACCGTCCTACTTCACGAGATGCCTCAGCGATGACCATATCCTGACGCCGGATGCGGTCGCGATTCCATTTCGCTTGCGCACGGGGGAGGCGGACAGCGCCAATGCAAGTCAGACGCCGCTCTTCGAGCCTGAAATCTCGGCCGCGGCGAACCTGTCCCCAGGCGCTCGCTCCTACCTTGCCACGCTCGAAGTGAATGACCCCGACGGGGACGTTGGAGCGGCAGAACTCATATGGATGCACGCCTTGGCTATCGGATATTCGCCCGCCTATCTGACAGAGAACGCTGATGGCATCCGGCAAGATTGGCCGCGCATACCATTGCCGCACACCAAAGATGCTTTGCTGGCGTCGGCCGCTCTGGGCCGCCAGGTGGCCGCGCTGTTAGACACAGAACATGAGGTTCCCGGCGTCTCCAGCGGGGCGATCCGGGGAGAGCTAAAGCCAGTAGCCGTCATCTCTCGCCTGGGAGGTGGCAGCCTGAACCCTGGCGCCGGAGATCTGGCCATCACGGCCGGCTGGGGCCATGCGGGTAAGGGCGGAGTCACCATGCCCGCAAAGGGAAGGACCATCCGGCGGGAGTACCCAGCGGATGAACTGGCGGCCATTCGGGAAGGCGCTGAGGCATTCGGCCTTACACCTGAGCAGGCCATCGAACACCTCGGCGAAACCACGCTAGACATCTACCTCAACGACGTGGCGTACTGGAGGAACGTCCCAGCGAGAGTTTGGGACTACACCATCGGCGGCTACCAGGTGGTTAAGAAGTGGCTGAGCTATCGCGAACGCGAGTTGCTTGGTCGCAGCCTGACTGAAGAAGAGGCGAGGTACGTAACGGCCATGGCCCGCCGCATCGCCGCCATCCTGCTGCTGGAACCTGCCCTTGACGCCAACTACCACGCGATCAAGGACAATGCGTTCCCGTGGAATCAAGGGTCTGCGGAATCAGCGGCAGCACAATAGGCCCTACCACAGCGTCCCGTCAACGTCCCGGCCGCTCGGCGGCTTGGCGATGTGGCAAGTCTTCGAGGCCCGGTGCCAGACTCCTTCTTGCGAATCCGTCGCCCCACCCAGCGGTACCGCCGACGTCTGCCGCTTCAACAGGGCAGCCGCGCTTCCTGCGGGCTCTCGTGGTCCGAACGCTTGCTGGAGCGCGCTTCTCGCCGCGCCAGGAACGCTTCCCTCCGGCCGCAGTAGACGTCGTTTTTCAGGCGTGAATGGGGGCGTTGGAGGGGCCAGACCCCCAACCGCCACGGGCCGCGGGAGCGGCTCAGGGAGCCAGAAGCCGCGGGTTGGTGAGATCTCAGAGCCTGTGTGAGAAGCTTCGGTTCTCTGTCACCCTGAACCCTTCGACTGCGCTCAGGATAAACTCCGCGAAGCTTGCCCGCCTTTGGCGGGGGTCTTGGTGTGGTCGAACGAGACCAAGATTCCTCGCTTGATGCGGCGATCAACGCCGCATTCCGGAGCTCGCGCAAGCGCGAGCCAACTCGGAATGACACCAAGGGCGATAGGGTTTTCACACACGCTCTCAGAGGATTCCACCCTAATCAGTGGCAATTCTATAAGTGATCCAGAGGCCGAGGATCGCCCCAATCGTACTGCCGACCAGTCCCCAGATTGAAAGAAAGCCGGCTCCAAAAAGACTGGGAATGTATCCTCCGATCAATGAGCCGATGAGAAGTCCCATCATTAGCAATCCTCTAGGCGGAGGGGTGTCCATGTTCATGAAACCTGCTGGTGGGATCCTCCCGCTCCTGTAGCTCGAATGATCCCGCCTTGTCTGCGATAGTGCCCACGCCGGGCCACGAGGGGCCGAGTATGCTGTTTGCCCCCTCCAGCGATACGGCGCTCGCAACGTCGAGGGGCCTGCAATCGTACGGGCGGCTCTTGAGTCTACCCTGCGTTATCCCCTCTGTGTTCTCTGTGTGCTCTGTGGTTAAAGTGGCCCTGTCCGCGCGCGCTTACCACAACGTCCCATCGGCATCCGGACGGCTCGCCGGCTTGTGGATGTCGCAGGTCGTGGATGGCGCCTCGCTCGGCCTGAAGGTCTTGTTGATCACCTGCGGGCAGTACTCGGTGGCCAGCTTCCCCGATTCCGCGCATGTGCTCAGGGTTATCGCGCCCTGCTCCGCCGGCGGCGCCCCGCCGCTCCGCGCTGCAGGCCCGTGCAGGTCGCAATACTTCGTCGGCGCCTGGCTGCGCCGCTCGCCCGAGAACTCCATCACCTGGGTGTTGGGGCATTCGGGCCGGGCCAGCTTTCCCGAATCGAGGCACACGTTGGCGCGCTCGATGCGCAGTTCCCGCCCCGCATCGCGCGGCCGCTCGACCGGGCGCTCGGATGCCCCCGCTACCGGCTCCGGCGGCGCCGTGACGCGGTTCTCGACCGTCTCCAGCGCGGTGGTCATGTAGTTGGCCCAGATCGCGGCCGGCACCGTGCCCCCGAACACGCGCCGCATCGGCGTATTGTCACGATTGCCGACCCACACCGCGCACACCAGCGGATCGCTGTAGCCGATGAACCACGCATCCTTATAGTCGCTGGCGGTGCCGGTCTTGCCCGCTGCCAGCCACTTGATGCGCGCTTGGCGGCCGGTGCCCCGCGTGATGACGTCCCTGAGCATGCTATCCATCGTAGCGGCGGTCGCTTCGCTCAGCACCTGGTGCGTCTCGGGCGAGTACGAGTAAAGCACGTTACCATTGTAATCCGTGACGTGATCCACCACCCGCGGCTGCACCTTGCGCCCTTGATTAGCGATGACACTGAACGCCGTGGCCATGTCGAGTGCGGTCACGCCCGATGTTCCGAGCGCAAGCGATAGGTACGGATCCAGCCGATCACGGATGCCCATGCGATGCGCGTAATCAATGACCTTCTTGACGCCGACCTCGGCCATCAGCTTCACCGCGATCACGTTCACCGACTGCGCCAACGCGCGGCGAAGGGTGATGTGCCCCCGGAACCTGCGATCCGCATTCTGCGGGCGCCAGGGCTTGCCGACGCTCGCCCCCGGATAGCTGACCGGCGAATCGGTGAACACGCTGTCGGGCGTGAACCCGCTGTCCATCGCCGCCGTGTACACGAAGAGCTTGAACGCCGAACCCGCCTGCCGCCGCGCCTGGGTCACGCAGCTATATTGGTCGGCCTTGTAGTCGAGGCCCCCGACCAGGGCCTTCACCGCGCCGGTCCGGTAGTCCATCGCGACCAGCGAGCCCTCGCTCAAGTGCAGGCCCCTGGAGCGCCGCACGCCGTCGCGCACCGCGCGCTCGGCCGCTTGCTGCATCTGCCAGTTCAGCGTCGTGTAGATCTTGAGGTTGCCGCGATAGACGACATCCGCGCCGAGGTCGTCAACCAACTCGCGCAGGACGTACGTCGTGAAGTATGGCGCCTTGTACTCAGCGATGCCGGGCGGCGGCTTGGGCTTGCCGATGCCGAGCCCCTGCCCTTGCGCCTCCTCGGCCTGCGACGGCGTGATGTAGCCCTGATCCAGCATCCTCCGCAGCACCTCGTCCCGGCGCTCCTTGGCCCGCTCCGGGTTCACGAACGGGTTGTAGTCGGTCGGCCGCTGAGGCGTGCCCGCGAGCAGCGCACACTGGGCCAGGTTCAGCTTCGAGACCGGCTTGTCGAAGTACGTCTCCGCCGCGACGCGCACCCCGTACGCGCCGTTGCCATAGTAGATCTGGTTGAGATAGAGCTCCAGGATCTCTTCTTTGGAGTAGGTGCGCTCGATCTGTACCGCGAGCAGCATCTCCTGGAGCTTGCGCGCGATGGTGCGCTTGGGGGTCAGATAGACGTTTCGCGCCAACTGCTGGGTGATCGTGCTCGCGCCGCGGACGATGCGCCCGCCGACGATGTTGTCGCGCAGCGCCGCGACGACGCCCTTGGGGTCAACGCCGTGATGCTGGTAGAAGCGGCGATCCTCAACCGCAATCGAAGCAAGCTGGATATCCTGGGGGATGTCCTCGATCGACAGGAACTCGCGGTGCTCCTTGGCCACCCGCGCCAGCAGCACCCCGTCGCTTGTATACACCAGCGCGCCCTCCGACGGGCGAATGCCGGTGATGTCCCCCGGCGACGGCAGCACCTCTGCCATGCTCGAATAGACGCCCGCGACCACCCCGCCGACTAATGCCGTCAGCGCGGCGACCACGAACAACCCGATCATAATCAGGCGCCAGGCCAGGCGGCGCCGGCGCGCTTGTTGCGGCGACTGAAGCAAAGCCTTCTCCCTTAACCTGGATTATGCATACTCCGCGGCGCGTCGTCGGGATGGCTGCTGCACTGGCCACGTGTGATGCGCCCGTGGCGCATCTCCGGAGCGGCGGACACCGCCGCACGCGCTCCGGAGGGGCGGCGAAGCCGCGCCAAAGGGTGGTTGCGGCAACCTGCGCGCTGAATGCGCCGCAGGCGCATTTCCGGAGCGCGGCGCAGCCGCGCCACTGAACTCAGCATGAATAATCCGGGTTAACATGACTATTATACCCCACCGGCTCCCCACAACCAAGCCCAACAGACCAAACGCCCGCAACGCACGTTTGGATTACACCGGCGGCGCGGGAAGGACTTCCGCTCCCTTTCAGGCCTGCACTGAGCGTGTCGCAGGGGAGAGGCTTGCCCGCCCCAGGCGGGACTAAGGTGAGGGTAAGGGGGAGCCGCCGCCCACGCCCGCCCCCGTGGTGGGGCAGATTTTCAATCTGCCGATTGCCTTCAACCCCCATCCCTGCGCGGCGTTATCGGTTGAGGGCCGAGGCGACCACGGGAGCGGTTGGAGGATAGGGGGAGTGGGTATGCCGGTCAAGGGAAAAGAATAACCTGTCCCCGATTTCCCGAAACCTCGCTCTCACATCTGTCTCGCACGCGGGCGCCACGGGGCATTTCAGCTTCGCGTGGGATCAGACGCTCAACTCGAGCTTCTCCGGCGTACAATGGCACGGTTCACGGCAATACCAGCGCCCAGACCCACAGCGGTACCCACTGCGCCACCAATCAAGAAGCCTAGCCACACCCCGGTCGCTGTGATGATCTGCTGACGTACGCCGATGCCCTCCAAGCCCAATCCGGCCCCGAAGAAGCCCGCCAGTGCTCCATACGAGGCAAGGAGGGGAACCAGGAACGCGAAAGGCGCCAGGAACCGCAAACGTCTGATAAAGCACAACACGATGCCGGCTGCGAAGCCAGCCATAGGCATAAGGAACATCAAGAAGCCCGCCATCATAAAGAGCATAAGCACCGCCCCTCACCGGGCTCGCGTGAGGGAGCTACGAGCCCTCAGAATCAACAGACGACGCACGACTGAGCTGCGTCACCGGCAGAGGCGCAACCGCCAACACCACTGGCGAATCAAGAAGCGCCGGATGCCTACACCTCATACACCTTCGGCACCTCGTCGCCGCAGTGGTTGATGACTTTGACGGCGACTTTGCCGGTCGAGGGGTCGAACGGGCCTGCTCTCTCGCTCCCCCTACCTCCGGGCCGCCTCCTTCAACTCGAACGCGATGGACGCGGGCTCCGCGACGTGCTCCGACGCGTCCAGAAGCTCGACCGAGACCACACGGCCCCGCTCATCATAGTCGATGATAACGCCGTCGCGCAGTTCATCGCTGTCCGCCACCGCCGTCTCGGCAAGGATAAGGCTCAGGGTATCCGTCTCGCGATCGTAGATCACCTTCATCAGCTCACCTCACGCCGCCAGTACTTCTCCACCTTCGACGTCTTGTACGCGGTCACCACAAAGATCGTTTCCTCGTCTCGCACCACGACGAGCCGAAGCAGCGTTGTTTTCCCCGTCGCGGCATCCTCCACCAAGGATTGGCGGATCTCGCGCTGCCCCGACGACGGCACCACTTGCTCCGGCGCCAGCGCAACCTCAAGCACCGCGTCTTCCGAGATCCCGCGCCGCTGCATCTCAAACCGCGCGTGATCGCTAATGACGATTCGTGCCACGAGTAGGAATCCTGAATAGGACGGGCCCGCTCGACCCGACCGGTACCGGCCCTGTCGACGTCCTTCCGCCACGATTATGCACCGCCACTGCTCGCCGGTCAACCCCCCGTCCGCCGCCCGTGTTCTCCCGATCGCCTGTTCGCCCTCGGCAAGGCGGGCGCCGCGGCCGCGCGCAGATCCTTCGCTCGCGCTCCCAGATGCAGGCCCCTCGACGATGTTCCCCTCGGCTGCGCTTCCGCTTCGCTCGGGGTAAACGGGGCAGGGAGGGCGGGCGTTCCTAAACCACAGAGCACACAGAGAACACAGAGAGACGTGGGGATTTCGCGCGGTTCAGGAACCGCGCGCCCAAGAGAGAGGGCGGATCGCCCGTTCGAGTGCCCTCAGGGCAGGCGATGCGCCCCTACAAGACGGAGCGGGGTTGCGGCGGCGCGTCGTGCTCCTTATTGTGGCAGGCCGCAGCAATTGCCGCGCAGAAAAGTGGGAGCGGGAAGAAGGAGCGGTCAGCGGTTGCGGCGCTCGGTCTCGTCGCGCGCGATGCCTGGCCGTAGAGAGATGTGGCCGATGGCCGGATGGCGGTGCGGAATGGTACCAGTCGTGTCTGTCATAAGCGCGCTCGTTTTGACACTGGTGACGGGCTGCGGTTCGGTCCTTACTACGAATGCTCAAGACGTGCAGTTCACCAAACAGGGTGAATTATTGTTCTTGCGGCAAGGTACCGGAGAGAAGATTGCGCAGATTGATATCGAGATCGCCGATACGCCCGCCAAGCGCACGCAAGGGCTGATGTATCGGCGCTCGCTGCCCCAGGATGCCGGGATGCTGTTCATCTTTGAATCCTCTCAGCCTCTGGCATTCTGGATGAAGAACACCTTCATCTCGCTCGATATGATCTTCGCGGACGAGGCCAAGAGGATCGTGTCCACAGCGAAGAACACAACGCCTCTTTCGGAGGCGCTGATACCTTCCGGCAAGAATGCGATGTACGTCGTCGAAGTGAACGCCGGTTTCTGTGACACGCACGGAATCAGGGAAGGGGACCTGATCGATTTCACGAGAACCGGCGGAGTGGCACGTCGCCCGACACTCCGATGAACGCCCCAGGGCCTGCGTTCAGCCCGACGCCCGACGACGCCGGAAGTGAGGGACGCGGCGGTCTGCGCCAGAGCGCGCTGTTCACCAGCGGCGAGGACGGCTACCACACCTACCGGATTCCGGCAATCATCGCAACGTCACGCGGCAACCTGCTGGCGTTCTGCGAAGGTCGCAAGCACGGCCACGGCGACAGCGGGGACATTGACCTGCTGGTCAAGCGCTCGACCGATTCCGGACGGATGTGGAGCGGGCAGCGGGTGGTGTGGGATGACGGCGCCAACACCTGCGGCAATCCCTGCCCGGTGCTCGACCGCGACACAGGCGTTGTCTGGCTGCTCATGACGTGGAACGGCGGTGGTGACACGGAAGGCACCATCATCTCCGGGACGAGCAAGGACACCCGCCGCGTCTTCATCACCTGCTCCAGGGATGACGGCGTCACGTGGGCTGGGCCGCGAGAGATCACGCCGCACGTCAAACTGCCCAACTGGACCTGGTACGCGACCGGCCCCGGAGCAGGCATCCAGATTGAGCGAGGACCGCATCGTGGGCGGCTGCTCATCCCCTGCGACCATTTCGAAGCCGGGACCAAGCGCGATTACTCACATGTGATCTTCTCCGACGACCACGGAGGGACGTGGCAACTCGGAGGCAGGACTCCGCAGCCCCAGGTTAACGAGTGCGAGGTGGTGGAACTGACGGGCAACCGCCTTATGCTCAACATGCGGAATTACGACCGCTCGGAGCACTGCCGCCAGGTCGCCATCAGCGCCGACGGCGGGCTGACCTGGAAAGATCAACACTTCGATCCAACCCTGGTTGAACCGGTCTGCCAGGCGAGCATCCGCCGCTATTCGTGGCCCGAGCAAGGGGGGAACATCATCGTCTTCTCGAACCCCGCGAGCGAGGACAGTCGCGTCAACATGACGGTGCGGCTGAGTTACGATGAGGGCGAGACCTGGCCCATCGCCAGGGTGGTTCACCCCGGACCGAGCGCTTACTCGTGTTTGGCGGTGCGCGCCAACGGCGAGATCGCCTGCCTCTACGAAGCCGGGCGGGACGGTTTTCGCGAATCCATCGTCGTGGCGATACTCACGCTGGACTGGATAAAGGGAAGCTGAGGCACCGTCCGGGCGCTTGACCACCAAACGGGTTTTGCCGGAATCCGAGCCGCTTCGCGAGGGAGTCTGCGGAGGCCTAACCTGGATTATTCATACTACGCTTGAAGAGCGTGCATCCTACGTGCGATGCGTGCGCGCATGAATAATGCGCGCTAACAGCCCTGTGATAAAAGCGCCTGCGCGTTCGGTCTTATGCGGAAGCTATGTAGGGCGGGCCTGCCCAGGCCCGCCGCCGGGCGCTTTTGTCGGCGGGGACAGGCGTCCCCGCCCTACAGTCGCCTCGCCAGGCGACAAAATGCTTCTTGAGGAGAATGGATTCGACTTTATCACAGGGCTGCTAAGGGGAAAGGCGATGGGGCGCATGGTCGAGATCAAACCGATGGACGAGGAGTTCATCCTGCCCCGGTGTTTGCACGCCGGACCGATCGACACAGCGGCCGGCGAAGCTTCCGAGTCTGTCGAGTCGGACGTCCCGCAGCATCCCTGGAGCGACGAGACGATGCGCGATCTTGTCGCGAGACACCCCGACTTCGGCCTGTGCGACGCAGGCGGGGGATGGGCGAGAGAGTTTATGCGCGAGATGATCCGTCGCTACGGGACGTGTGCGCTGCTCGCATGGGAGGAGGGGAAAGTAGTAGGCTTCATCCGCTTCTATGCTATGGAGATCGCCCGCATGGTGGATGAGCGCAGGGCAGGCCGGGCAGAGCCCATCCTGGATCCGACGCTGGCATGCGAGCCCCAGGATGACGCGGCGACCCTCTGGGTGCACTGCGTAATGACCAGCCGTCCCTACACCGGGACGACCGTGGAGGTAGGCCCGACGTCCGGCGGAGATGCGATCTTCCGCACCGCGGAGCAAGCCGGCGCCAGAAAGGGCATCGGCCTGAGGCTCGCAAAGGCGCTCATCCCCTGGGCACGAGAGCATGGATGGAAGCGGGTTATCAAGGTCGCCCCTTGCGACCTTGATTTCTTCTACGGCATATGGGGCGGCGGCGGGAAGGCATTCTGGGAGAAGGTGGGGTTCAAGGTCATCGGGACGATCCACCGGCCCCAGGAATGGTCTGGGGCGGACATGGCCACGCTTCGGGCTCAGATGGCCGACAGGGGGATGACCGAGGACGAGGTCTGGACATTCTATCGCATGGCTTACGAGACGTAACCAGGCTAGCGCGCGGCGCGCGGGGAAGCCTTGACATGCCTTGCTTGGCTGTGATACCCTACGCGCGGCATAGTTGATATTCTCCCTTTTAACCTGGTCCGGCGAGACTAGCAAGGGGCGCGCATGACAATTCGACGGAGAATCGAAAGGCCTTTCCGTACCCACGGGAGGGCCTTATTTTCGTGTCTGCCGGAGCGTGAAACATGAGCAACCAGCCGCCCGAAATCATGGATGCCGACGATATCCGACGAGCCCTGACCCGCATCGCGCACGAGATCATTGAGCGGAACCGCGGCGCCCAGAACCTGGCGCTAGTGGGGATTCTGACCCGGGGGGTCCCGCTAGCGCAACGCCTCAGCCAGCTCATCGAATCCATCGAGGGCATTAAAGTGCCGGTGGGTGCGCTCGATATCACGCCGCACCGGGACGACCGCCGGGAGCGCGGGGCGGAAGCGGCCGACGCCACCGACATTGCGTTTGCGATCGACGATCAGCGCATCGTGCTTGTGGATGAGGTGATCTACACCGGCAGGACGGTGCGCGCCGCGATGGATGCGCTGATGGAGCGGGGGCGGCCCGCGGTCGTCCAACTCGCGGTGCTCATCGACCGCGGGCACCGCGAGCTGCCGGTGCGCCCGGATTACGTTGGGAAGAACGTGCCGACGTCGCACCGCGAGCGCGTGACGGTGCGCCTGCGCGACCCGGACTCCGAGGAACGCGTCATCATCGAGAAGTGGGGCGCGGCAAAGGCGGCGGAGTGACAACCGGATGTGAAACACGAAGGCACGAAGACAGTAATTCTGGAGATACCGGCCGCAATTGACGAAGTGGCCGGGGGACTGTCGACGCAGGGATCAACCCAGCCGATTTGCGACGGAGCGGTCTAGAATGACACTGGTCGGGCGTGATCTGGTTTCCGTGTTCGATCTGACCAATGCCGAGATCGAGGCGCTCTTTGCGCTTGCCGACGAAATGGCGCAGCACGTCCGCTCGAAGCTCGACGTGGCGGGCGGCAAGCTCATGGCCACCATCTTCTACGAGCCGAGCACTCGCACGCGCCTGTCCTTCGAAGCCGCGATGCTGCGCCTCGGCGGCGATGTGCTGAGCTGCCCTGAAGTCACCTCGACCTCGGTCGCCAAGGGCGAGACCATCGCCGACACCGTGCGCATCATCGAGAGCTACGCGGACATCATCGTGCTGCGCCACCCGCTCGAAGGATCGGCTCGGGTGGCTGCGGATTACGCGTCCGTGCCGGTCATCAACGCGGGCGACGGCGCTCATGAGCATCCGACACAGACGCTCCTCGACCTCTACACGATTCGCAAGGAGAAGGGACGC
>Ga0315284_10006174_pt1 | contig 17071 bp, 21 predicted proteins | sample YL17G09_16_MG_FD_203696 | JGI IMG/M metagenome (GOLD analysis project Ga0315284, IMG submission 203696) | Sediment microbial communities from Yellowstone Lake, YNP, Wyoming, USA - YL17G09_16 | ecosystem: Environmental > Aquatic > Freshwater > Lake > Sediment | place: USA: Wyoming | collected...
CCGGGCTGGGGCCTGGTTTAGAAGAACTGTCCTGGGCCTCCAGGAACACCAACACAGGGCCCCAGCCCCTGACCCGGCCCAAGGCTACGGCTCGAGCTCTGGGTTGTCAGGATTTGGTTTGAGCTTAGAAAGCAGCAAATGCTCCTTCTGCTGCCTTGCCAGTTAAAGGCTTCGGCTCAAGAATACTCGCCACAAACCTCGACTCGGCAGAGAGTCCAGTCAGGAGAGCAAGGAAACGACGATAGGAGATAGACCAGAGTTCTTGTTCCAGATTGATTCCATACTCTCGCAAGAAGTCTGCCTCTATCAGACACCAGCTTTCCGTGATCTGGATGGCTTTGATGGTCTTCGCCGAGCCTGTGGTTTTGCAGGCAAACTCTCCTGCATCTGTTTGCGATACTCCTCCAGAGCCCAACGGATAATTTCACCTAGCTGTTCCGCATCGATCCCAGTTCCAAGAAGTCTCTGGAATTCAGCTTCTCCGAACATCAGTTGACCAATATCAAAGATCTTTACAGACGGAACATCTGCTTCAGCTCCGAACTCTTCCAAGAGTCGAAGTGTAAGAAGGGGAATTGCAGCTGGAAGTTTGGCAGGGAGCTCGAATTGCTCCCCACCAAAAGTGAATCGAATCGGATCGACTCGCTTCTTTTGTCCAGCCTCAGCAAAGAACTGGTCAAAGTCACGGAATCTCTCGCCCATCAGAGATCAGCTCCTGAACGCTTGAACTCAAAGCCCCAAGAAGTTTCGTCCTCAACTCCTCCCCCGATATCTTTCAGAGCAAAGGTTCCGTAGAACTCCTTCTCGTTGTCTCCAGGAGAGACCATCTTGATTTGACCGTATGCATCTTGGCCAATCAAACCAGAGATTGCCTCAACAGCAGCTTGGCCTGGATCTCGGCCACCTGTACTCTCATCTTCCAAGTAGACCGCTTCGAAAGCGACGCTCTTCGTCCTTTTAGAGACGATATGCTCTCCCTGACCTGCACTCCTGAAAGTAGTAATATCCTTTTCAGTCGTCTCTCCTGGATTCAAGGTAAACTTCCGCATTCCCTTGACCTCGACGTATCCGTCTCCAGTATTGACTGAAATCGTCCATCCTGCAGCAAGAATCGCCGTTGCACTCATCTCAATTCCTCCTTGTCGTTGATCGGGTTATAAGCTGAAAGTTGAGAGAGTAGATGTGTCGTCCGTTCTCGTCTGGGCCAATGTAGTTTGGACCACTTTGAATTCCAGAACAGCTAACAATCCAATTCCCTCCAGTGCACAATAGCTGATGCCGAAGCCCATGAAGAGCATCATAGATCGCTTGAGCCCGAACCTCTCCAGTCCGCGAATCGGCAGTTCCTCGAACCAAGATCTGGACAGTCGGTCGCTCATATGCATTTAGAGGATCCGCATTGAACCCTCCAGTGGGTCGGACCGCAACTGCCTCGTCTGGCTCCGGAGGCAACCCTAGGTGATAGAGCATGCCTCCAGAGCCCAATTCGTCGAAGACTCCGAGGCCAGCTGCCACCAAGAATCGGCAGATCTGGATAGGGATAGACTCCATCAGGCAGCCTCTCCAATAATGAAGATGTCGAAGATAATCGTCCCACCGGAAGGGTTGTAAAGCTTAAGACTCTTACTCCCACCTGCCACAGCCCACCCATCAATCGGAGACTCAAGGTAAAGAGATCCTCCTGCTTGAAGAACAAGGTGGTCAGTAACATCTCCAAATGGTGCGAGCCACTGATTCGATGCAGCCGCTCCAACCTCCAGTTTATAACCTGGAGTCAGAGTCAGAACACGGATGAAAAGAGCCTTGACCAGTGCAAGCTCAATAGTTGCAAACGTCGTCACAAGGGCTGTCAGATCAAGCGTCTCCCCTGTCGTCGTCAAAAGCGTAATCCGGTCGTGGTAGAGAGCGTCCGCCTTGTCCGCTCCATTCCCATCGGTCAAAGTCGTAGTAAACTGCGCTGTTGGAAGCGCGTCTGTAACAACTCCCCCATCCAACTGGTTCTGAACCAGACTTGCTCGCAATGCGAGCTTAAGTGAAGCACTGAGTTCCGTGGTTACCGGCATGATCTATCCTCCTACTTTGGATCGGATTCGATCCTTCATCCAAGCTTGGAAACGACCCGAGAAGTTCTTAAGAGCATCTTCCAGCCACTTGCCTTTCCGACCATGCTGAAAGTTGTATTGTGGATTCTCATGAAGTCGAACAGCATATGGAGTGTCATAGCTCACAGCAGACTGAAGTTTCTCTTCGTCGAAGCTTGTCTGTCCAGAAATTTGAAGATCTCCTTTATCAATAGGAACGTCACGATCTGATTCCTCAAGAAGAACTTCTGAAGCTTCGAAAAGAGCTTCTACAGTCGCTTTTCGAGACCGATCTTCAACAATGTCTCCTTGCCAATCTAGCCTAGCTCTCAGCATGGCTCTTCAAAGCGATCTCAAAGTGGCTAATTGCCCCTTCGATTCGCACCTCCTGAACGTCAAGCACGACAAATTGCTTCTCTTCAAACGTTACAAGATCGTCAATCTTCACAACTGACTCTGGAGGAGCAAGTCCTTCAGCTGAAGCTGTAACCTCTTGCCCTTTGTCATTGAGAACCCTCCGAGAGCTTGCTTGCACAGACCAAAGTTCTTGGGTGTGTTGGGATTTGACTACTGCATATGCGCTCCTTCCCTGTGAGCTCGTTATGGTAACGAGATCTAACATTGGAATCATTGACTTCCCCTTCCCTGGTAAAGAAGCCCAAGCTGGCTGAGATAGCGCTGCGCTCTGGGAGCAAGATAGGTAGGAGAGACTCGACCTTCTCCAGCACCGTGGCTAATTCGAATGCGACTTGCGCTATATTCTTGAACAGGTCCGGTAATATCCTTCCGTTCTCCAGTCGCAAACCAATACTCAACTTGAGCACAAATAGCTTTCTTGACTCCCGCAACATGTTCGGAATTGTCCAGATCATAGTTCTGGTCTACAAGCTCTTTGATCAAGTCAGTTGCTTGACCAATGAGGCGCAATGCATCGCTTGGAAGAGAATCTTCTGCTCTTCCAAGATATGCTGCGAGCTCCGAAAGACTCGGTGGCTCTTGGTAGAAGACTGTTATTCGAATGTGATTTATCAGAGCAGTTACCCCATGCTCTGAAAAAGTTGTTCGAATTGCGAGACCGAATCCAGCTGAGTTAATATCCTCAACCTCCCAAGTTTCACCCCAGACATCGGTCAGACTTCCGTAACTTGCATATGCTTCAGTCAATGGCCAAGCAGCCCCAACGCTTGCATTGTTGACAACTGTCTTAATAGAACCAGTCTTCACAATCCGAATCTCTCGATCCTGACACAATGCCTCAAGATCTGCTGAGCGCTCAATCTCAGCCTTAATCCCAAGAACTGTTGAGCCAGCTGGAAGAGTGAATCCGAAATCAGTTGCAATGAGATAAGCCGAATAGTCCTCGCTCGCAATTGACTCTGCTCGCGATTCGTCGTGGGCTGTTATCTCTTCTAGGGAAGACCAGGAATCTCCTTCGCTGGCTGAGATCCCAAGACCTGCTGATCTAATCTGCTCGGTCATTTTCTGGTTCTTTCCTCCTACTTGGTGTCATTTTGTATCAGCCAAGATCTTCCATCGTGAAGTTCGAGCTCGCGAAGCCTCTGTTTTCAAGGAATGTATCGGAAAGCGAAATCCGAAAGCGGATCACGCGGGCGTCTTTGTGCATCTTGGTGCTGATGTAATGCTTGCGCCAGACTGAGCTGCTCTTGCGGGCATAGTTGTCGGCATCCGCGAAGTAGGTTACTGGCGTGCCTGTGTCCTGTCCCGATATCTGCACCCAGTCTTCTGCAGTCTGTAGGCGCCGATCATACTGGTAGACCTTGACGTTTATAATCCCGTCGTAGGTCCCGCAGCCGCCGGGTTCATCATCACCTCGGCCAGCCGCCACATCCCCTTGGTAGGCTTCCACTCCGCCGGCGCATCAGGCACTCCCCGCAGGGACGACCCAACCCCGAAAGCTTTCGGGGCCTGCCCCTTTCGGGACTGCCCGATCTCTGAGGGCTCGAGGCGGAGAGAACCAGCAGCCAAATACAACACGCCATTTATGTCACGTGGTTCCTGCCTTATCTTGACTACGCGCCTCGGCGGTCAGAGATCGGGCTCGGGGCCGGGGCGCATCTCCCCTGGAGTTCACCCTGTCGGCGAGCGCTCTGTATGGGGCCGACCCCGACTTCTGTATCCATTACCGCCCTGCCGGGTGCGAGAGCCGCCTGCGCCGAGATCGAGAGCAAGGCCGCGAGCAGGATCACCGTGCCGGGGGCGATCAACCCACTTCAACCAGTCGGAAGTTCGACGCGGCGAAACCCTTCTGGGCCGAGAACTTCTCGGTCCCGTAGGTTCCCGCTTGAACGATTATTGAGAAGCGCGTTAAGGCCGGATCAGCGTAGAACGGATAGCAAATCGTGTGCCAACTCTCGTCATGCTTCGGCCTGTACTGCATATAGGTATACAGGGTTCGATCTGACTCATTGCCCTCCATATTGTGCGTCCACGCCTCAATATGGATTGTCACTAGGTCTCCCGTATCGGCGCCAGGCGTCGGCTCCTTTATATCGCACATAAAAACGTAGTGCCGACCGGGAGTCAGGGATACAGTAAACCGCGCTGACCCGCTGTGGTTGGTATGGTCAGTCGCATTCATATACAGCAGATAGTTCGGCGCTGTCCAACCCGGTTTCGGGTCGCTTGCAGCAGTAACTATCGGATAACCCGCGCCACAGTCGCGAGTCTCTGTCCCATTTGAAAGCACTTCCCCGTCCGTAAACGGACCCGTGCGACCAGTGATGTCGTAGACGGTAGTGCTCCTTACCCGCACTATCCTACAGGTATTGAGGCTGGTTGCGCCACTGATCTTGTCGCCTACTGCCCATGCCCCTGTCGGCGCAGCATCGAGGGTCAGAGTCTCGTCAGCCGCAACGTGCAGAACGTTCGGGTCGGTACCGTCACGCGTTAGAACGACCGTCGCTTCATGGCCTGCGCTCACTAAACACCTGCATGTTGACTCACTACTTGGAGGCGCCTCTATTACAGACGCGTTATCAATGTCGCCGTGGAAGTCAGCAGTCGGGGTAAAGACCAGCCCCCCACTTGCCCCCGCCACGATGTTTTCCCCATAGGTGCCACTCGCCGTTCGGAGGGTCCCGTTTGTTCCGTTCAGACTCACCCTCATGCTTGTCCCGGCGGTCACTGTTAATGTGTAGAGCACCCAGTACGTGTGTCCTATCGATGGCACGATTGGCTGTGAGAGTGTGGTTACCGCTGCAACGTCTCGATGGGCAACACCACCTCCGATAGTCCAACCTGCCCCCTGGACCCATGTGCCAACTGCACCGAAGGCACCGTTGTTGACAAGTTCTACACCCCCCGCCACGTCCATACTGCCGCAGGGAACCCCACCAGGGAATGTATGTGCGCCTAGCGTCACGTTGCGAGTGCCCCTTAGTGTCAAGGGTGACGTTTTGCCTGCCACCATAAGGTCGTAGAGACCATCAATGAGTGTCTTCCACTGCGCAGTGGTGATGTCACCCGCAGCCAAGTCTGTCTCCCTTACGCCGTGCATCAGTATAGTCGTGATGCATCCTGGAGTTGCCGCCAAAGCCAGAGCACGTGCTATGTCCGCATCAGCTGTATCTCTCTGAAGCAGTACTCCCGGATGCTGGAAATGCGGGCGTTTCGCGCCGGGTCCTTCCCCAAGTGGCCGCCACCATTGACTGACCTCGTAGGTATCCTCGATCAGTTTGGCCCACCAGGAGTTCTTGACCTCCTCCACTGATTTCTCGGGCACGAATGTCGGATAACCTCCAGCGCAGTCAACCGAGTTAGCGCCGCTTGCGATGATCTCGCCACTTGTGAAATTGCCCGACCGGGCCTTTACGCGATAGACCTTCGGAGAGACGACTTCAACTATGACGCAGCTGTTTGAACTCGAAGCTCCGCGGAGTGTCTCGCCCGCGGTCCAGGCTCCCGGTCCAGGCGCTGTGTCAATCGTCATGATCTCTGCTGGCTCCAGCGCATAATCAATCACCCAGTCGCCCGGTGGAACAAAGCTTTTGACTTCATAGGTGAGCGGGAGAGTCCAAGCAACTGGAGTATTTGCCATAGCAGCGTTAATCAGCGCCTCTGTCTGAGCCTTTGACTCAACAATCTCGGCGTACGCCTGCGCATCAGATGTGATGGGAGTATGTGTTTGCGAGTGACCCACAAGTTCCCAACCGAGATCGCGGATGCCGTACACAATTTGCTTGGCCGTGAGACGGTCTGTCGCGCCAATATAATTGGCTGGAATAGCCATACTCATTGGTATGCCCCTGCGCGCCTGGTAGTGCGCAGGGATGGCGTTCCCGCCCCCGGCATAGAGTGCATCTGCTCCCAAAGGCCCGCTTGCAATGAACCACCAACCCGACAGTAGAGTTGACGTTGCGCCTACGTTACGATCATCGTCGCTGCGTATCACAAATGCCGCCGGTGCATAGACGTGGATCGGCTTGCCCCACGACTCCGCTCGAGCGGGCGCGAGACGTTTGACCGTGACGCCCTCGCCCGGCTGGGTGTATCCCGTCCAGTCAGCGCCGGGTGCGACCAGTACAAGCTGACTTTTCCCTGTGACTGCCGCCCGTGACGCCGCCTTGGTGTTTGCGCTCTGGACCTTGCCCGTCGCCACCCGCACGTTGGCACCAAATAAAGCATATCGAAGAAGAATACCGTCAATTGTCTGCCCATCAGGATGATCAATTATCGCGACTGGATGTGCCATTTCAAATCCTCCAGGACGGGGGATTTTGGTCCCCCGTCCCTCTTGTTCTAACTAAGCCTCCACTCCCTCGTCTTCGGTTTCAGCCTCCTCCTCTTCGAGCTTAGCTCCATTGTCAGCAGCGAGCCCAGCTCGGGCTTCGAGAATTGCTTCAACAAGCTGTTGCTTGTTCCGCAGAGTCTTGGAATCAAGTCCTACTGCCTCTGCGATCTCTTTCAGCTCAGAGTTACTCAGCCGGAAGAGAACGTCCAAAGGCGCCACAACCGGACGAGGTGCCTGCTTGATATTCGCGCCTCGAACAAATTGGATATCTGGCATTTCGAACTTCTCTCCTAGTGAAGCCTGAGAGCGTAAACAGAGACGTCGTTGTCTACCGTCATCCGGATCAGACCAACGTCGCCACTCGTCGTGTTCAAGACCTTAAAGCGCGCGGTCTGGAGCTGAACTGCCTTGAGCTGTCCTGCTGTCAGGGTAACCTCAAGATCTCCAAGAACGCCGAGAGGCCCGTCTCCATGCTCGATGGTAACCACACAGCCTCCACCTGGATCCAAGAGCACAAGAGCCATCTCGTCCGAGACTGGAGTGAGGATTCCTTCGTTCGAAGAAGTTACAGTTGCAACAGTAATTGCTGCACTCGCTACGTCTCTCGTTCGAAGGTCAACAACGGGAATCGTCTGGTCAGCCATAGCGGCTAGCTTCCTTCCTGCTCCTATTGGAGCGTGTATTCAAGAGTCAAAACCCCACCGGTCCCTGCGGTTGCATCTGAATTGTCATTTACCAAGCTCGCATAGACATAATCACCATCAGCAAGGACCTTGTCAGCAGAAGTCGATGTCAAGGTCAGGTCAATTGTTGTGTAAGCGGTCTTGGCCTTGACGTCAATGTTGGTTGTTGAAAGCAAGTTGTCGCTTGTGGTCGCACTCAAGTCGTAGTTGCCGAGTGTAAAGACACAAGTCCCAGCAGAGCTTCCAGGAAATGCAACGAACGAGATAGAGCCCTTGGTAATTGTACAGGCTCGATGTGCAATAAAGACTCCCGTTCGAGCAGTTGTTGCTGCGGCTGTTGAGAGAAGCGGAACACTCACGTAGTGCTTTGGCCCAGTCCCTGTCAACTCACCAGTTGTGTCAGCAATCACAAACGCTGTACTGTCGCAGGCAACACCACCATTCAGAGCAACCGCACCAGTTACAGTCGTCGCTCCGGTAATATCTGCTGTTCCGGCAATGAGAGTATTCCCACTTGCTCCTGTGACAGAGAAGGTTGTCGCGCCAGCTCCAGTCGAACAGACGACGAGCCCACCATTCGAACCAGTTTTTCCCGAGGTGATCACACCATCAAACTGCGCGGTCGAGTTGCTTGTAAGAGCTCCTGTGGCAGCAACGGATAGACCGCTATCTCCATATCCACCTCCGATTACAAGAGTGGCATGGGTTGCGCTCTGAGCTGTTCGAAGGAACCCTTTCACCAATCGGGTCCAAGCTGTCCCAGTCCAAGCGAGGATGTCTGTCTCCTTATACTGGGCTGGGAATGCAGTAGTCGCGAGAACAAGAATCAGCGCGATTGCGAGGAGGCTGCGAAGCCTCATGGTTTTTACTCCTTTCTAGAAAATTGGCTTGGGGGTATGTCCGGATGCCTGCTTCTGGGCGCACTGAACGGGCTACACCCGGCTTTCGCCCCCAAACCTGGCCAAGGCTAAAGACTAAGCTCTGAATCAGTGAGAATCGGTTTACGGCTCGGCAAGAGCCATACAGCTAAAAACCGCAAGGCACTTAGGCTGGACAACCTTTGCTCCATAGACGTGCAGTCCCTTGACCGCATCCGAGAACGAACTCTCCGGCCGGAAAGCCTCGACCTTGTTGATCTGGTCTGCAAAAGTCATGGCCTCGTTGGTCCCGAACATTGCCTGGTGGTAAGTCGTCGCGAGAGCAAGGTTATTCGACATACTAATGTCGAACCCCAGAGCTCGCTGAACGAAACCGTTGTCCAGGGCAGTGTTGAGGGAATTCTCTGCAATGACCTTGGCAAGAACGAGCTTGCTAATCAGCCAAGGCGGAAGAACCGCCCAGCGACCAATTCTCGGGACATTGTACTCGTCCAGAGCCTGCCCCATAGACTGAATTGCAGCGATGACGTTGACTGAGTTGATTGCGGTGTCTGCACTGAGTGAACCAGCCTCTTCCCAGAAGCTAGCAACGAACTGGTCAGCAACGTCAGCGAATCCATAGGCAGCCTGGCCCATTCCATCCGAGAGGATTGTGCCACCTGCCTGCGCCTTGTCAACGTCGTCGACTTCGAAACAGAAGTACTTCGCTTCGGTAATGCGCAAGACTTGCTGCTCGTCAGTCAGCGTCTCGGGAACGATTGCGGTTGTGTTCTTAACGTAGTTTCCGATTGTGACCGGACCGACTCCGTTAATCCGCAAGGTGTCACCCTTGCCACTGATCTCACCCTCCCAGTTGCGATTGCACTTGTTGACAAAGACCAGTACCTTGTGGAGCGCGGACAATGTCCGTAGACTCCAGAGTTGCGGAATGAAGTTGTTTACCGACATACGAGGCTATCCACCTTTCTTTTTGAAGAACGCTGTAACCTCTGGCATTCTTTTCTTAAGGTCCTCGGGAGACATGTTAGCGATAATCTCTTCGGTGAGAGGTTCTCCAGCACCTTTGCCTTGAGAGAAGTCTGCTCCGCCCTTGCCAGGTTCCCCAGAACCTTTGAGCTCGGGAATCTCCGTAAGCACAGCGTCGATGATCTTCTTGATCGCTTCCACATCTGGCTCGTCGTCCTCGCCAATCTTTACTGGAGAAAGATCAACCATCTTAAGGACGTAGTCCAGACGCTCAGGCTTAACGCCCAATGCCAGAGCTTGAACCTTTGCTTCTGCCCGAATAATCCGAGCATCAGCCTTGGTCTTCGCTTCCTTAGCATCAAAGTCAGCCTTTTCCTTGTCTGCTTTCAAACGCTCCGACTCGGTCATCGCAGCCTTGTCAGCGTCCGCCTTGATTTCGGCTCGCACGTCAGCCTCGATATCTTTCCGTGCTTTCTTCCCGTCGCGATCGAGGCGTTCGGTCACGATACGGTCAATCTCCTTCTGCTGCGCAGGAGTCCAGGTGACTTTGCCAACGTCTTTGTCATCGGCTGCATCATCTTTGTTGGTGTTGCCCTTGTCAGTGCCACCGCCAACTTCTTCATCTGGAGCAAAGAAGAACCCGAAGTAACGATCGAATCTGATTCGCATGAATCCCTCCCGTTTTGAGCCCGTCGGCTATTTCTCCAGGATTAGGCTCCTGTTAGCCGGTTAGCGTCCTCTTCGAGCGTGGACAGCTGCGCTAACCCTCTGTGCTTGACGCTTAGCACCAGCTTTTGTCTTGAAAGCCCGCTTGGTGCCTGAGACCTTGTATCCTCCTTTGGACTTATGTGCTCTGCACATTTCCATTCACCTTCCACGCTTTGATCTTGTCTGAGTAGATGACAGTGCCATCTTGCTCAAGAGAGACGGTCTTCGCTTTTTCTTCCTCATAAGAAGCATTCCCAGCCTCTCGAACCGCAATCGCTCCATCTGTTATTTCAAGTGTTCGACGAGTTCCATCCTCGTAAACAGTCAAAACCTTGAAATTCGCCATGTTAAAGCTCCTTTAGCCAGGGTAGTTTGTTGACATTGAGCTTGTAGACCGGAAGAGTCTTGAAGTGCTCTATCGTCGTTCCTTGCTCTTCCAGGAAAGCTTTGAGCTCGGCAATAGAGTGTGCTGGAAGATCCCAGCTTTGCTTCGTCCAGTCAGCGTTCATTGGATCCTCGTCAATGTTGATGGTCATTTCCAGCCTACCTCCTTGACCATATTATTGAGAGAGTCCCGAATACCATACGGATTTGCCCCTAGTTCTGCCACCACGCTTTCAGCTCGAGTGGGCTCTCCAAGAATGACCATTTCTTCTTCTTCGAGGCATCCAAATCCAGTCCTTGGGCACGACAGGATTCTCTCTCGTGGCACGATTACCTTAGAAACAATCCGGATGTTCCCGCTAGTACCTTTTGTGGCAAAGCTCTTTGCTTCGATCATACTGCTGCTGAACGCAGACATTGGCTGAAGCTCAACCTCCCCTTTTACGAATTGACCGAATGGAGACATCGAAGAAATCTCTCCTCCAATGTTCTTTTTTGTCTTCCATCCACGGAAGACCTCGACTGCTTCAACCTTATTCCTCTTGAGCAAGCCTTGAGTCGCATCGTATTGAGCTCGAAGAAAAGCACGATAACCCTTCCAGTACCGAGGAAGGAGATTTTCTCGAGCTCCTCGAAGCGCATTAGCGTCTAAGTGGCTGAAATTTGCTTCTGTGAGATTGAATTCGTCCATCGCGGAGAGCTGGAGTGCTATTGACACTTCGTTTGCATCTCCACTCGTTTGAGCCCATTGATGCACCAAGCGAGAGCAGGTGCGTTTTCGCCAGAGGCCTTTCTGCGCTGGAGAATAGGTTGCCCACTCTTTCTCAGAGATGTCACCAAACTGAGCACGAACGATCTTGTCGAACTCTTTCGAGTCTTGCAGTGCATAAGACAGATATTCTGCCACATGTTGCTTCGCTTCTTCTGACTGGCCCTCACCCCCAGACCCATATCTTCCTTGGATGATCTTCCTGAGCTCTTTTCCAGAAGTGACCTTCTTAGGCTTTGGTGTAACACCAAGCAGATCGTCCCTGCGCCCTCGCCATTCCTTGAGCTTGGCTGTTGCTTTGAGCTTGTCCTGAGAAGTCATTGCAACGGCCTTGCGATTGCGCCAGTGCTGAACCCCTCGCTCTGCGACTCGGAGCTTCTGTTCCCGTTCGTAGCCCTCGGGATCTTCGGTTTTCCCATAAGGACGACTCAAGCCTTCGATGTAGAGATGAGTTCGATGAGTGCAGTTTGGATGAAAGAGACCAGCTGCGACTGCCGTTGCAAGTAGCGGATACTCTTCATTTGGCATGTTAGAGCACCTTCTTGGGCTTGAGCGCAACAGCCTCAGCCGGCATTGGCGACTTGGGCAAGATCTTCGCAGGATACTTGAGCCAATCCTGGACTGCTGGAGAAGAGTCAAAAGAAGGGCTCTTTGACAGCTTCTGACAGACTTCTACCGTAGACATCGGCTTTCCAAGAAGAACCAACTCTGCCTGCTCTGCATCTCCAAACCCAGTCGTAGCAAGACTGAGGACTCTTTCTCGAGGGATTGCAACCTTCACTAGAACTTGGTACTTATCGCTTTTGCTCCCAACTGTTTCAGCATAAGTTTCAGCAACATCTGGCATCGCAGAGAAAGAGCTCATAGGATGAAATCTGAAATCAGTTTTGAGAAGAGTAACGCCCTTAACCTCGTCAATCTTCTCCCCAGAGAGAGGTTCCTTGAAGAACATCCCTCTGAAAGCTTCAACATGTGTGATCCCTTGATCCTTAAAGAACTGCTGCGTCTCATCATATTGGGCACGAATGAACGCTCGGAAAGCTTTCTGGTTCCCAGTCTCTATTTCTTTGTGGAGCAGCTTTGGAGGCTCAAGATTGAACTCTTTCGCTGCTGCTACTTGAATTGCATCAATCCGAGGAGACCCTCCAGAGCCGACAAGCCAAGAGTTAAGTAGCTTCACACAGCCCTCTTCTCGAGTCTTTCTCTTGTCAACAGCTGAAAGCTTTTCCCATTGCTCGGGAGTAAGCTTGGATTCGCGGAAAAGGAAAGCGTCAAAATCAGAGTTCTCTCCCAGTCTCTTTGCGAGATTCTTCGAAGCTTTCCGTTGAAGGTCCGCATTAAGATCTCCACCAATGTTCTTTGTGTTCTCAACCGCAAATGCAAGATCTTGGACCGTTTCCCGACTTGAAAGTCGGAGATCATCAACGACTTTCGAGAAGTGGAAGAGAGGCTCCTTTGGCTTTTGCACCGGAGGGACAAGCTTCTCTCCTTTGGAGACTCGGAGGAAGTTCTGGTAGCCAGTTGGATGAGCTTTTATAAGAGCTGCCATACTTTCTGGCTTGTCAACAAGCGCCTGAACAGTCTCCTGCACAGTCTGGCTCTTAAACCACTGCATAGAATTCGCCAGGATCTCCGGATCTATTCCTGCATGTACTGCAGCAAGCTTGAGGAAATCTGGATCCTTTTCAAGCCCTAGAGCTATCTCATCAGACGTCAAGCTTGGAATAATAGCTTCAGCCGGCATTGGCGACTCACCTATCCGAAGAACCTTCCCCTCCCAAGGCCGGCAAAGTGGGCATTCATGTGGCGAGTCGCTGATGATCACCAGGTTCTGGCCATTCGCTGTAAGTTTCGCAAGGTGACCTTCGTTCGCTGCCTGGTGGACCGCCGTTCCAACAGCCATATTCGCATAGCTCGTCATTCCCCAATGCCGACCTGCCTTGTCAACGAAGCCAGAGATCCCAGTATCTGCGAACTGGTTAAGAGCAAGCTGAACCGCTTCTCGACGATTGAGCACGCCGATTGTCTGCTGCTGTGCCGCATAGCCCACAATCGAACGATACTCGTCCTTGGTCCGACGAACTACTGCGACGTGAAGTGCGTCTAAGGAGTCGGTCGTCTTCCCGACTAGAGTCTTGATAGAGCTGGCCGCTCCCTTGCCAGTCGGAGCTGCGTCATGTAATCCAGAGCTAATGAGACTCCGAGCAGCTTCCTTGCCTCCCGCTTCGTAACCGTCCGTCACTGCTTGAGCCATCTGAGGATTGAGCTTGGCAAGGTCTTTAGTCTCGACTCCGAGCTCTTTCTCCAGCATTCGAATCTCTGCGAGCTTCTTCTCTGCCCAACCAGGCTCATTAATCCCTCTCGCGAGTCGTTTAGCCACCTTGGCTATCATCCGCTCTTCAGCGTCTCTATAAGCTTGCCTAAGCTCTTCTTGGAATGGAGAGATATCAGGCATAGCTTACACCTCTGGAAGAGTAAGTCCCGACTCATCAAGGATCGTTTTCACTTCAGCCTCTACCTCTTTAGCACCCCAGTCGGGATGGAGCATCTTGACAAGGATCGCTTTGCTGGCGACTTGAGCTTGGGAAAGCAGTGAAACGCTCGGGGCGATCTGGCTAATCTCTCCTCGAATAGAGTCTTGCATCTCGACCTGTACAGGCTCTGGAGTTGCCTTCCCACCTAGGAACAGTCGATCAATCTGCAACGCAACCGAGAAAATGTACTCCGTCGCTGGCTTCCAGTAGTCTGCCTTTTGAGCTGCAGTCATTAAGCTCTTACGTTCACGGATAGTCAACGCAGAGCCTGATTCGGCCGAACCAACAATCCCCATAATGTCCAACCCGAACGTCTGGGGGGCATAACCGGCTAAGCCGTAAATCGTCCGAAGAAGAGCAGCAGCTGTCGTCAGATGCTCTTCGCTCCGAATGTTGAACTGGCTGATCTTGATCGAATCTTGCAGAGCTCCTCCAGGAGACATGGTAAAGTTGAGAGCAGTGTAGACCTCTTTGTCAATGTCGAACTTGAGCTTGCCATCTGTTGTTTTGAGGAAGAACGACTGTGGAGCAATAATCCGCCCGACTCCTAGTCGAATGTCTCGAATCAACGAGCTCCACGACTCGTCCAATGCTTCCATCAGCCCACAGAGAGGAGCTGTGTCAGCGACTCCAAGGTCCTTGCCTTTGGGATGATTGCGAAATGCACGATTAGGCTTGCGATTCGGGACATAGACACAGGTTAATCCCTCAAGCTTTGTCACGATTGCTTGCTGTTGAGGAAGCTCAGGAAAGGTACTTAAGTCTTCTTTCGAGCCAATTGTGTCATGTGTGCCCTTAAAGAGCTCTGTGTAAATCCAACCAGGTTCATGCTTCTCGAGCAATCGCCAGGTGACCTTGTCGTCTTCCTTAACGACTTGCCAGAATGTCACTGCTGTAAGGATGCCATGCTTGAACTCGGGAATCGCTTGGTCTGGCTGTGCCATACTTAAGATCGGAACTGGGCTCAATTCTTTGTCCCAGTCGACCTTAATGAACACGCCTCCTAGTGCGGCTGCCACCTCGGCCGACTCGAGCAAGGTTGCGCGGTAGTTACCCTTCTCTACGAGTTCTATGAGGCGTTCCTGAGTACCCCTGGACTCGACTGTGCACTTGGGTGGTTCCGAAAAAAGTAGAGCCGCACTTGTTTGGGGGATGTCTCCAGCAACCGGTACATGAACTGTAATCCTTCGCTCCTCGGCAACTTGTCTTGACCAGAAGTGCGTTTGATACATGCTCCCAATGAGCTCTGGTGCGAAGAATGACTTCCCGACGTCAGGCAGGCTGACCAGCCCACCATAGAATGCCGCGAGCCGTTCCGGATCTCCTGACCACCAGGCGTCTTGTTGCTCATAAGACCGATAGATCGGCAGCCACTCTTTAGGCGGCCAAACAGACTTCGGGTTGTAATCCGGAATCATCTTGAAAGGCTCCTCCCAATCAGTCCAGTAAGTGTGCAAACAAAGCCAAACACACTAAGAATGAAACCAACTAGAGCAACTTTCTCTGCTCTTCTCAGGCCATCCTCCTCTTTAGTATCCATTCCCACCCTTCTAGTCTCTCAACAACGACATCCAATAAGGCCGAGAGTGCTGAACCACATATCGCCCAGCATCACAGTCATGGTCTTCCTTCTTCAGAGGCGCATCTTCCCCACGAGCTTGAGCAACTGGGTCCCAAACATAGTCCTGCCATCGCTCGAAACCACCTTTGTCTGCGACTCGTTTAGTAAACTTAAGCTGCTGTAAAGCATAGAGAGTGTTCGTTTCTTCAATTCCTCGTAGCACACTCCCTGGGGATTGATCTGCCCATGCCATGACCCTGATGCGTTTAAAAGTCCCGAGCCTTTCCTGGAGAAGGATGCCAAACGACTGCGCATCTGCTGGAACAACAATCGCATCTGGGTCGTAGTTGTTCTGATCCAGCCAGCTATCCAAGTCGTCCAATAGAGTCGGGTCGCTCTTCTGCTGGAATTCTTCGTTAACGTCCCAACGCCAGAAATCCAGCCAGTAGAGTCGGCAGTCAGCTCCTAGTCCCAATAGCCAGAACGTCGTTACCGATCCAGGTCCGTAATCCATCCCCACCCAAGTTCTTTCGATCTTAGGCAGCTTGTCAACAACGTAAATGTCCTCATCTAACACGTCGTAGATTGCACCCTCTGCAGCAACCCATCGACCAAGGATATAGCGTTGATACCAGACCCCGACGTATTGACGCTTGAGATTAGCGACGAAGATAGGATCTAGGAAGGGATTGTCGTCGATGGTGAAGTGCCAGACTTTAGCTCCAATCTGGCTTGCTCGGTCAATGAGCTCTTTCTTAACCGGGTGGGAAGGACCCTTTGGGTTGCAGGTCCCATCAAAAATTGCTCCAGCAGAGCTCAATCTGGACCAGAGCATTCTTAAAAAGCTATCAGGCCAGGTTGTGAGCTCGTCTCCGTTGCAATAAACTAGACCGAGTCCTGCGAGCTTAGTTACTGAACCTTCGTCGTTCGCTCCGATAGCATAGAATCGCTTCCCGAAAATGCGACATTCTCCATTGCTGATGCCAGAGACGTAGACCTTGCCAAATCGCTCTTGCATTGGATGGATCACATTTCGGATGATGGTCCGTTCTGTTCTTCCAACCAAGAGTCTGTTCCCAACTGGACAGTCTTTGAGTCGCTTAACAATCAAGTCGTAGCTGATGTAGGTCTTGCCTGCTCGTACTGCTCCACTCAGAAGATTCTTGCTTGCGTCAGCATTGATAATGACATCAGCTTGAAGGGGACTGTAGACTTGCGGCACTAGCTGCTCCCTTCATTGCAGCAATGAGCTCTGTGAGTGGTCCCTCCATATCGATCAGAGCTTCTGTGATGACTGGACCTTCGATTCTATCTAAAAGTTGTCGAGCGATAGCACCATTCCCGAGTACTGCATTCCTGATTAAGCTCCTAGCAAGTTCCTCGGCCCAGGTCCTCTTCTTGTTGTATGAAAGCCCCTCTAAGTCGCACTGCTCCCTGAGCACTCGCTTGACTGCAGCTATGATTCCTACTGATCCCTTTGGACGTCCACGAGGTCGTCTGTCGTCGTGTCCAGGCTTGAATTGATGCTCCTTCGGTGGACAACCGTATCCTTTCTTCACAGCATTTCTCTTCACCTTAATCTTCACCATCTGCTCGACCTCCTTCCACTAATAACCCTTCCGCTGGGTAATTCCGGGCGTCAAAACGCCCCATTCTCATCCATTGGAAGCTCTATAGCTCGGAGAGCTCAGCTCCGAGCTTACGAAAAAAAACTTTTCCTCCCGGCAATTCGATCGTTTTTACCTACGCTCGCACAC
>Ga0315284_10006175_pt1 | contig 17070 bp, 15 predicted proteins | sample YL17G09_16_MG_FD_203696 | JGI IMG/M metagenome (GOLD analysis project Ga0315284, IMG submission 203696) | Sediment microbial communities from Yellowstone Lake, YNP, Wyoming, USA - YL17G09_16 | ecosystem: Environmental > Aquatic > Freshwater > Lake > Sediment | place: USA: Wyoming | collected...
TATTGCGCGAAAAATGGATCCGTAGCGCAGCATGGATACAGGTTAAGCCATAAAGCGCGTCGGCCTTCTAACGCGAAACGCTGAAGAAAGCCGAAGACCCTGGGTTCAAATCCCAGCGGATCCGCCACCCACCGAGCGAATATGTACCGTTGGATCTTGAAGGTTTCATTATTTTGAGGTCAAGCGTCAATAGCTACCATGTTGTGTTCAATGGTTCTGTTTCATGGGCTAAGAACATGCATATTGTCAGTTGGATTGCTCAGCAAAGTAAAAGTCGGAAAGTAAGTGGTTTTGCCCTTATGCAATGTATCAAAGAATCTTCTACATTGCGTTTAGGTTCTAAAGGAGACAAACCTTTTCCAAGAATTGTCTATAGATTCGGAAAGCAAGACTGTGAAATAAGAAATTATCTCAAGTTTCGTGGAACAGTCAAAAAGATTGAATGTGGAATGGTGTCTTGAAAAGCGCGCGCTATTTCTCAACCATTATCGCTTTTTGTTTAAAAAGAAGCCTAATAATAAATGCACAAATTTGCAAAATTATTTAAGTCATCTATGCTATACTTGAACCAAAATCTTGAGGTGGGAGAAATGCGCAGACTTGTCAGGCTAGGGGTTCTTGTTTTTATTGCAATAATTGCAGGCGGGATTGCGGTTTACTTGGCAGACTACTACATAAAACTGACGCCAGATGCTGCCGCAAAAGGTACCGTGGCAGCAAGTGCAGTTACTCTTTTTGGAGTGATCTTTTCTGCCCTTTATAAGGAGATATCTTCTTACTATCAAGAACGAAGTCAAAGCATTTGCAGAAAATGGAACCTAATTTTTCCATTCATTAAAAACCATTATAATCCGTGGATTGGCACCGCTCAATCTTTGCTGTCATCCCTTAAGAGTCTTAATCCAGCAAGTTTAACCGATGAGGCTGTAACAAGAGTATTGTATTTAACAACATTATTCTACGGGAGAAGACTACGCTTCATAGTCAACGACGGAGGTTTGCTACTTCTTTCTTCAAATAAAGAGGAGAAAAAAGTTATAGCGGCTTACAGGGAAATTGAGAAGACTTACGCATGGGCTGGAGGAAACGGTGAAACGCAAAAACGTGTATCCTACCTTCAAAAGCTTTTCATCTCTGAAGATAAACCAGATAATCCACTCGTATCTTGGACGTTTTCAGAGGACGTTAAAAAAGATCCATTTCTCAAAGAAAGCAGAGACAAACTTAAGCAGTGGCTTACAAAGGAAAACATCGCTAAACTCGAGGTTGAAATGAACGATTTCATTGTGTGCTTTAAGAACTCCTTAGACAAGCTCTATACAGCTTGGGGCGATTAGTTCCAATTGCCTAAATTCAATTTTCCGATTTGTCAGTAGCCCAACTGTAAAAGTATTGAAAATATTAGCGCGCGCTTGGGTTTTGGGGGTAAAGTTTTATCCAACCAACCAAAACCACTACCATCAGAAAACACTTGCAATCACTACGCCAATCACAACCCCAATGCCACTACCTACCTATACCTACCTACCCATACCACACACGCACACGGCGAGTGAGTGAGTATGAAAAGAAACCCGCGCTAGTTAGCATGGATATCATATTATTAACTAGCAAAAACAAAAAGTGCACAAATGTCATCCCGTTTGCGTCCAAGGGAACTCTTGCTTAGTATTTGTCAAGCTAGAGAGTATTCGGGCAAGGAAGCACATGCAACATTAAACAATATCGCACAAGAAATCCATAAGGCGATATTAAACGCGTGCGGGACTTATGACAAGATCGAATTGATCCACGTTTTTTATGATCTATTTGATGAATCCTGCTACAGATGGATGCTAAGTAAGCACTTGCTAACAGAGAACCAATCGCATATACAGAAAGTGGAAGCAGCACCCTCGATTTTTCGTTACTTGTTGGAGACCACTCTTCTTTCCAGAGATGCAGTGAATTTCAAGCACCTAGAGAATGAAGACGTGTCGTCATTGATTTTAGCAGCTGAGATATTTAGAGAGACATGCGGTTATTCAGACTACTTATACCAAAATGATTTTGCAGGCGGTTTTGTCCTGAATGAGAATGGCAACATGAGTTTCAAAATTGATGAAAGAATAATGAAATCTCAGGATGGATTCATTGAAAAATTGCGCCTTATTCAAGAAAAGGCAATATTGGAAAGAGAGAAAATGGAACTCGCCAACCGTAAAAAGGTTTCATTAAGAGATGGTGCGTTACCACACGATGAACTCTTCAAGCAAACCTATGGTATCAATCTCTCGACAATTGTTGATGTTGGAGAATCAATTGTCTATTGCGCATGCAAAAGACCTTACGGAGTGGAAGATTTCTTCCAGAATGCTTTACTCAAGAAGATTAAGAAAAATACATCTTACGACAAAGGCACCATTAAGAAAGCGCTTCAATTTCTTAGAATAGATAGGAATATGCTTTCAAAGGAATGGATCTACTTCAGGTTTAGAGATGTGCCCGTAACAGTTTCCAGACGCCCAATTATCCAGCTCTTTTGTGGATCTGGCAGCAAAGGCGACGTTGTTTATCTCGGATCCTGTGCTTTGATAAGGTCAATAGTTTTTCTTCTCACAGACATCGATAGAGGGATAATCAAATTGGGTAATGTCGCCGAGCAGTGGGCTCAGGAAAAGGGACCGCAATTTGAGATTCAAGTCAGGCTGGCTCTCTCTGAGTGCGGTTTCAAAGTAATCAGAGTAACCGATCCTCCTCCAAATGTGGGTGAAATAGATGCAGCTGCTTTGAATGAGCAAAAGAAGATTTTGCTGATAATTGAAGCAAAGGCTCCTAAATTGGATATCTCAATGGATCGAGCCAAATGGCATTTTGAAAGATCCAGAAAATGGTGCCAGCAACTCAACGCAAAGGTGAATTGGGCGCAGGAAAATACTCTATTGCTTGCGAATCGGCTAGGAGCTCCAGACGCCAAAATTGGAGAGGTGACTGGAATTATTGTGACAAAAGTTCCTTGGTATGTTGAACCCGATTTGCCTTATAAGGTGCTGAGTTACGAGGAATTTGAGAATTTCTTGAAAGTAATAGGGAATGGCTAACGTGAAGCCGAATATTTCGAAGTCAAACTTTTTCTATCGTTAGATTAATCACATTGCCGTTGTACAACCGCTTGTCGATCACTTTATCCAATCTGTCTTTACGCATTGATGAACAGCTTATGCCGACTCGAATCTCAGGAATATCCTCACCACAAATGGTAACCTCTCTAAGTTTAATCGTGTCCTTGTTTGCTTTCTTGGAAGGTCTTCCCCAATCTTGAAGCTCATCGCACAAAATCAACAAATATGCAAATGGGAATTTCTTGAATGGAACACGAATGCTCTCCAGAGCATGGACACTAATTGCGTGACAAGCAGGCATATGATTTTTCAAAAAATTCCAAGGATTTCGTTCATCATTTCGGTCAACGTGTCGTTTAAGAAAGCCTTCTCGAATTGCCATCCTGTGACATAACATTAGAGCACCTATCACGCCATGGTTCTTTTTGGTCAACTCTGATCCCAACTCATTGTAAAAATGCCAGTCTATTGTCAGAAACTCGTCATTTTCCAAAACACCCCGTGCTGTTCTAGCATGATATTTGCTCAGCAGTCGCATAAAATCTATGTATATTATCGGCAATATCTGACCGATGTTGATTGGGAAACTTGGCTTGACCCCCAAAAATTTCTCGAAAAGACCGTTCAACCAAGATTCTGTCTCTTGAATGGGATAAGCCACATCATGGAACGTGGAAGTCAGCATCCATGTCAAATTAATGTTATCGTCATTCTTTCCAAAGTGGTCTTCATCTGGAAAGACTTCCCTCATCTTATTGATAATGTAATAGCCAAGAAGAAATACATTGAAAGAATGGATGAAATGATCACGGTAGTACTTGTTTTTCTGAAGAATAGGCTCAAAATCTTTTGTTTGCTTGAATATCGAGGGATTCTTTTCAGAATCTACCCACAGTTGATTGATGCTGGACAGTACACTTGAGTACTTGTTTGCCAAGGGATCATCAGTGATCTTGCCCAGTCTCATGAAATATGAATCAATTATGTCCGAGTATCGTGGGTGTCCTTCTAGCGAACTTACAGCGTTCTTAAGCACCACATCTGACGTAATCCTCATTTCTCTCTTTTTCAAAAGGATTAACCCACAGGACAGACTGTGATAACTTGATAAAGAAGTTTAGGTTGCTCTTGACCAGTAATGGCTGCTCCTGAGGCTGGCCTTGGGCGCGCAAAATGTGAAACTTCAAGATTATCGGCTATCTGGGACTGTGAATAGTGAATAGCAAATGATGGATTTCGACTGTTTTTTCTTTATCCTCAGGGAACGAATGCCGAGTAACAAAATAAGATGCTGCCTTCTCTTTCAATGAACCGGGCGCGAACGTCACATGCACACTGGATGCTTCTTTGGCTTTCTTAATAATAGATGTGAAATCTTTTTCGCGCACAAATGTGACCAAGACCCCGATATTTTCTCTCCAAGTTAAGTATCTGAACAGCTGATCTATCGTTTGAGTATAAAGATCTATTCCGCCCCAAAACTTGCATTCAGCTACGAAAAGATTATTGCCAGAATAGAGAAGAGATATATCCGATTTACCTAGCTTGTTAAAGGCTTCCGCCACTGCATGCAATTCGAAGTTGCCATTCAAGAAACTAATCAGAATATTCCTCAGGTCGCATTCGTTGAGTTTAGCGAAAGTTTCTGGCGCTGTCTCAAATGTACACCCGCCTCTAACCAAAACGTCGACAATAGCCTCAAGAATTTTCGGGTCGATTTTCGGGTCTGCAGAAGCCCTCGACCGCGGGGGATTTATGATTATTTGTTTCTTCTTTGCCAAAGGTACAATCGGGGAGGTTGGCTCTGCTCTTTCTACAATCGGAATAATCTGAGACAACCGGTTAATCATGTCTTTTTGAGCTTTCAGTCTTGATTTGCGTTCAGTTATGATACTTGAGATTTTTTCTCGGAAAAGTCTATTTCCTGTTTCTATTTCAGCATTCTTGCCACTGACGAGTTGGGAGACTACCCTTTCATATTCGTCTAACATTTGTTTCGCATTTTGAAGTGAAAGGCTTGTTCGTATGAAAAATCCGTTTTCATCATATTGGACAATACTTTCGTCATCTTTGGGATCAGCAATTCCGAGCCTAAGAACCACACCAGTTTTTTCTTCCTTCTCAACATTGAACCTAATAGTCACTACGACTGAATCTAAATTATTGTTTGCAGTTGATGGGCCATCAGTGATTACTTTTGCTTTTCCGTCGTTAACAAGGACAAGCTTCGGCAACTTGTACAAAGAATAGTAATAGTCAATTAGTTCTTGGGCTTCGGTTCCTGCCAAGTAATCATCACCTCGCCGCTTGAGGTTTCCCATGACCGATGAAATGTGATGCTGATAATAGTCCTGAATTAACTGCACTGAATCACCATAAAAAACTAGAAAACTTGTTCGTGAACTTGTCTTCCATCTTTTTCAACTGTTCTAATCAAACCCTCACGTTGCAAAGTACTAATATATGAGCCGACGTATTCAGCTGACTTCTTTATTGCCTGGGTTATGTCTTGAGTGCTCTTGGTTCCATCGCATAGGTCATAAATTTGCAGCTTCACAGTGCCTTCTTTAAGCAAACCCTTTTTGACACCCGCTAGTTTTTCTTGGTTTGCCAGAACAAACAGCGACTTAATTTCTTCCAGTGATCTTAAAATTCCCTTCAGCAGGTTTTTTCCAGATTGTTCAGGCATGAGAACCCTCCGTCTTGGGCTCAGAAGACACGTTCTTCGTGCTAGAGGGGTAAACTGGCGACTTTTCTTCTTGGTTCTTGTTTTCTCCTCGGTTCAGGATTTTTGAGAGGTCAGTTTGGCTAGGTGGAAGTTGTTTTTCAATTGCTTCGTTTTTATTGCTGTCCCCCTCTTTTGACTTCTCTTCACCACTTTTTCCCATAACGAGGTCTATCCAAGAAGGAGGAGTATAATCCAATACTTTGCGCGGAGGTTCGCCTTTTGTATACTCAACTAAATCTGCTGCAGATGCCACGTCAAGAAATCGAGACACTGTACTTCGATTTACTCCAACATCGTTGGCAATCTCGTTAGCCAATCGCTTTCCATCTATCAGAACCCAAATTCTTTTGCGTTCGTTGCTATTGGCAATTTTCGCAAGTTCATTTTCTATCAGCGAGGCGTTGGCAAGTATTAATATTTTTGAAATCTTTTTGAGTTCCCGCAGTGTCAATCCATATTCACTTGCAAATGTCATTTTTGATTTCCCTCTATTTTTGATGGACTGACGAAGCCGTCTGCACTTCCGTTCTGACCGTTTGGAGCCTGCGTTTGTTCTGGTGATTTTGCTTTCTTGCCAGCTTTTTTCTTCCTAAGCAAGCCAAGCTGGACGCTAATATTTTCAGGGGTCTTGTTCAAAAGAGCAGCAATTTCTATCGGTCGGAATCCGAGGGAATCCAACAGTTCTATTTTTCCCTGCTCCAAAGCAATCCCCTTGACAGCTTCCAAGGCCTGCAATCTGAGAAGTTTGTCCATTTTTCTGGAAATCTCTTCTAGTAGTTTGTCGGTTTGACTCATTTTCAGCACCTTACACTATTTCACGGGTTTCTGCTTTTTCATTTTTCAATTGCGGAGCTACAATCCCAAAATCTTCAAGTTCAAATGATTTCCTAAAACGTGTCCCGCCTTGTACCTTGATTGGTTCAACAATACCTTGTCGTGCCCATGATTCCCAGTATCTTCTGATAGTGCTGTCGCCAACACTTGCAGCTTTGGCAATTTCCACGCTACCCCTGTTTCCATCGCTTAAATGGTAGATTAGACGTTTTTGTTCAGTGTCCAAAGCTGCGGTAAGTATGTTACGGACTTCTCTTGCGCCAGCGAATTTTGTCCATTTCAGAATCTCACGCATCACTTCAATGAGTTCGCTCATTCTATCGCTCATTTCGAGACTTCCCTTTTGATGGCTTCTTCACTTTCATCAGCTTTCTCAGCTTTTGTCTCGACTTGCTGTTTCTTTTTCCTCTTTGCCAGCTCTGAAGTGTTGATGGCCAATTCTCGTAATGTAAATAGCGTCCTGTAATTATTCGAATATTCACTCGGAGGGGTAACCAAGCCCGCTTCAACGAACTCAATTATCCAGCGACTGATAGTCTGCTTTGGAATACCCGTCACAGCTTCAATCCTTGCCTGCGAAGCACCTTCACAGAGCTTCTCAAAAACCTGTGCCTTCTCTTGCGTATCAAACACTTTCGAGGCAATGCTCCTAGAAGCAATAGCAGCGCTGGTCCGCAAATACGTCCTGATATCATTAAGGATTCTATCAGCCTCGCTTTTTTCATTCATTTGCATCAGCCTCCGGCTCCTGTTCTCCTTGGTCTGTTGTTGCGCCTTCTCGCGGAACTGGTGGAATGGTGAGACCTACTTCTTCCAATGAACAAATTCGACGATATCTGCCCTGATACGTAGGAGACGGTTCAACAATGCCAAGTTTGCTCCACTTTTCCCAGTAATTCGAAATCGTTACGTGACTTCTTCCGACAATTCCTGCTATTTCTCTCGTGGTTCGTGTCCCGTCTGAAAATTCATAGATTAGAGTTGCAGTGTCGTTTTCAAGATTTTGACTAAGGATATTCTTGAGTTGATGCACTCCCGCAAAACGGGTCCACTTTAGAATCTGGTCCAGCTTGTTCTCAATACTTTTAAGAGCTTTCAGTTCTTCGGACAATTGTCCTCACTTCCACTCCCGCTTAGACTATGTGTTGGCCAGTACTTAACTGTTTAGTTTGATTGACTAATAACGTCATTACTTATAAGCTAACGAGCATTATTAGTCATCTGATGTCTGAAAACATGTCATTTACATTTGGAGCATGCGTGTGTGCGCGCGTGCGCGCTCCCACCGTGTTACTATAATGTATATGTATAGAGGTATGGTTGTTTGAATTGAGTTATTTTGATGCAAATGATTTTGTTGTTGGTTGGTTGGGGTAAAGTTTTATCCCAAGCAACCCAAGCCAAATTTACGTGATTATGGTTTTCCTGTCATGAAAAAAAGCTTAGCAGGGCAGTATACGCGATTCAGGATATAACTCTTGATTGTAATGAAAAAAAGGGAGTATGATAGGATCAGCCTTAGGTTTCTACAGGATCGCGTATTTTGATCTGAGGTAGTAAGCAACCAAAGTCAAGTCAGAACTGATGTTTATGGTCCTAGGATTGCTGGTTACGCCATCGTTCCAGTACTTAAACGTGTATATGTAGTAGTATCCTGGCTTCCACTCTTCCTTTGCAAACGAGTACTGTGCTTGCACGGTATGTGGTGTGCCAGCTGTCAGAGAGATGTAAGCCTTTGTGTTTGCGAAGAACTGGTATTCGTTGCCGTCCACCCATATCGAGACTGGTTGACGCGGGGTTCCGTCCGTGTCGTATCCTTGCGCTGGGGCCTGAGGAACGCTAAGCGTCAGAGTTACAAGAGGAAGAAAGTAGGGCGTTAACGTATGGTCGGTGCTCATAACAATGTTGATAGGATTTGAATAAACTTTGTTGCCGTCCAACATCCAGTAGCTGAAACCGTAGTTTGTGACAGGAGTAGCTTGAACCGAAGCGATGTCTCCTTGAGCATATACATAGGTGCCTGGTGCTGGATCAGTAGTTCCGCCACTTCCACTGTTGATTGTTAGTGTGTGCGGAGGAACCAGAATCATGTTTGGTACGTCTATGTATCCCCATTGAATCTTGCTGTCACTCCACCATATTCCTCCGAAATCAGATATCGAAGCCCCCAAGTCATAACAATAAGCATGTGCTTCTGCATAGAGCGAAAAGTTGTATTCGTGACCATAGTAGAGGGGTACGCTCATCGAATCCCAACGCCATGTCCCATCATCCGACCACACAGCGTTTTGATTCAAAATGACTTTCTCATATAACCCACCAGACGTGAGGTCATATGCCTGAAACTTGATGAGTATAGATGCGCCCTCACCGCCCGGTATCAGGCCACCTGCGGCAAGATTGCCCTTCGTGTACCAGTAGATGCTACCAGTGACTGTACCCGTGGATGTTGCGTACCCGCAAACGTACATACAGCCTTTTGCAGTTGCCTCTTGCCAAATAATACACCTCATGCCCAGTAGAAGAGAGTGATCAGAGGCGCTGTACTGTCCAATTCCCGCGTAATACGAACCTGAAATAGAAGCCTGGCCGCCGTCCTCAGAATCCCATGTATAGGCTTTGGCGTTGCCCGCAAAGCCAGCCAGAATCAGCGAAACAAAGAGGAAAACAAACAGTCCTTTCATTTTACTTGTCTTCATTCTTCTTTCCCTTCTTAACACTCGCTCTTTCTCAGAATCTAAGATTCTTATAGCACGCTAAATTCTACTAGCGCGTGCAATCTACTTGTCACCAATAGTTGTATAAAATACTTGTGGCGCGCGAAGGTGAATGAAAACTGAACAAGAAACGTACCTTATCGTTTGTCAATAAAAGGCAAAAGGGAATTCAAAGTACAGACACGGCCGCTATACTCAAGTAAACTGTAGAGGAATCCGTATACTGAATTGAGAGGTAGTATTTGCATGAAAACATATCCCTTCGAGGCTACAGTGTGCTTCGTACTGAGCGCAAAGTCTGGTCAGAACATGAAAGAGTGTCAAGTTGTAATGCATCTTGCTTACTATTTGAAGGGAAAAAATCCCCCTCAAGAAGAGTGTCTTCATGGAAAATTGATTTGATATATCTTGCCTTTGCCATTGTCGTAAAGTTTAGTGAAATGTGTGGGGCGCAATGTTTCGTCAAACAATAATCTCAGGAGAGTCACCTGCGAACCAAGTGCCGTAGGCGTATAGGTAGTCCCATTCACACTCAGATAGTCTGCTCCATTGTAACCCGCGATGTTGGCTATCCAATTGAATTTTTGCAGGTCATCCGGCGTGAAAACAACCGCATATGAAACCCCATAAGTCTGCATGATCTGCAGCGATTGATCTTCCGGCAGCATGAATATTCTTGCCAGATCATGAATTTTCTCCGATGAGCCCCACGTGCCGAATATTTGAGCCTCCAATGCATTCAGAGGGTCTCGACTGTTTCCCATAGTGTTCCATATGTCCCTTGAAGGATAGGCTTCTACTACTTCCCTATGACTCCACTGTCGAACGGCTCTACCGTAGTCCCACCAGCACAGTATTATCGAGCTATTCGGCGTCAGTTTCTCCAATTCGGCAAACGTTTCAGGCATCCCCTTCTCCTGCGAAAAGTACGTGAGAACAGCATCTTCTCTCTGACCAAAATCCAATCTAAGAGCAACGAAGAGTGACAGGATTATCACGACTATTATGGCGATTGCAAGAATGAATCGCTTTCTGCGCCAAAACTTCTTTTTAACGGGTTCACTTTTCTCCATAACTACGTAATCAATGCTCTCCAATTTTAACTCTGTTATTCATGGTTCTGAGAGCTTGTCTTTCCCAATCAGTTTCTTGACAAACAGTAGATGTCAACCCTGCTCCGTAGTGTTCTAAACATTAGGCTTAAAAGCCCTGCAAAAGAATAGCACATGATTTGAACATGCCAGTGCTCTATGCCATAACGCATGTTTTCCGTTCATGGAAACTCTTTCTTGCACTATTGATTGGCATAACGTTGGCATCCGCATTTTTCGCCGGCATCGACATAAAAGCGAATGTGACAGCGGGACAAGCCTTGAAACAAGATCTGAGCCGCGTTTACGTTGACATGGTCGCGACCTTGTACGAGAAACATCCCGAGAGCATATTGAATGCCTCTAGAGACGTGGCAGAACTGTCAGGAGTTACAGGAACGGAGGTCATCTCCGCTTTTGAGGGACCGATAGACGTCGAAGCAAACGGCACATACTTTGACTATGCGAGAATAGTCGGAATTCAGAACCATTCACGCGTTTATGATGGTTGGCTTAATCGGCCCGAAGGAATAGGCGAAAACGAAACCTATGTGCTTAAAGATTCAGGCTTGGCACAGAAATATTCGGTCGGAGACATCATACCCGTCAACATTTCAATCTACCCGAGCGGAGGTTCACCGGTGTTTATTTCCTTGAATCTGACGGTGAAAGGCTTTGCCGAGCTTGATGACAAGTCAAGGTCGATTGCACTGGGAGCGTATTCTAGTTCCTATCCCCAAATTGATGTGTATTATATGTCACCCTATTATGGACAGAGAACGATCGACACGCTTGTCGTTGATTGGGAAAAAACTATGCAGAGATTGGTCGACACACAATGGAATGTTAACCCATTTGGCGGCCAGGTAAGTACAAATCTATTGGTATATTTGGACCGAAATTCTCTGATAAGTCCATGGGACATTGACACTTCAACAAACAACATCAAAGCCCTGCAGGCTCAAATCCAAACCAGAGCAGGGGCGGGTTTTTACTTTCAAAACAATCTCGACATGGTTCTCAGCAGTTTTCGATTCAAGTCGTTAGCAATTCAGTTTACATTCACGTTTCTTTCGATTCCGATATTCTTCATGGCCTGGTATATGGGAACCACAGTTTCAGACGTATCTTTCAGCCTTCGAAGGCGAGAGATAGGGCTCTTGTCCACAAAAGGCTTTTCTGGAGGGCAAATTCGAAGAATATTCCTGATCGAAACCATAATGTTAGGATTGCTAGGCGGATCGCTTGGCGTCCTAGCCGGCTTTCTGTTAAACCCACTTTTCTCTCAGTTCAGTACTGAAATGCTGTTCAATCCTCAAGTAATCAGTATCTACACACTTGTCTCAACCATCATTTTCGGAGTCATCATCGCGCTACTTTCAACTTACAACTCTGCCAAGAAAGCCTCCCGACTTTCCGCCGTCGACGCACTCAGAGAATATCTTCCAGCTCAGGAAATGAAATCCTACAAGAAAAGGTGGCCCTGGATCGCGTTCATCCTCGGAACCTACAAACTGATCATTTTCATTTTCGGCGTGAACGTAACAGTTCAACTGACCAGAATTGGCATGGCAGGACAGAATTTCATCCTAGCGATTTTCAGCGGACTCGCCATCGTGATTGACTATGTTCTAACCTACATCGGGCCCTTACTGTTCTTCTGGGGAAGCACAAAACTATTCATCCAAGGCTCACTGAAGTTTCAGGAACTCACGACAAGAGCAGCAAGTTTTCTAGGCGATCTAGGCGCCTTAGCAACAAAGAACGTAAGAAGAAACCCCGCACGCTCAGCTGCAATCGCCTTCCTGATAGCATTGATAATAAGCTACGGCGCCCAAGTCACCACCCAACTAGCCAGCGAACAAGACTTCACCACTCGAAGAATCTACACACAAGTAGGCGCAGACCTCAGCATCTACGTCGCTATCCCAAATGAAGCAGAAAACATCTCCTCCACGATATTGGCAAACGCTTCCACAAGCATAGAGAACGCGACAATAGAATACTCTCTGAGCAGCACATCAACTGGCGCGAACTACATACCAGTAAACATGAAAGCAGTTCAGCCCGAATCATGGCTCAAAACCGCATACTATGAAGGCGACATGTTCACCGGAAACAACCTTGAAACCGCCTTCCAAAACCTGTCGACCAACAGAGATGCAATCATCTTGGAAAAAGACATTGCGAAATTCCTGAATCTCGGCATAGGCGACTTCATCACATTAACAATCGGAACCACTTCAAAGAAGATGACAATAGTCGGCTACTTCGGACCCGAAACAGGAGCACAGTACTGGTCCTTCATTTCCGAAAAAGTCTACAAAGAACTCAACAGTTACGTCAGCGCTTACAGCACAAGGATACTGCTCAAACTCAAACCCGGAGAAAACGGCACGGCAATTGCAGAAAACATTCGCAGCCTCGGCCTGAACGTAAGCCTAGTGGATTCATTCGCCGAGGAATACACACTTTCCCAATCAGACGTTACCACGGTAGGATCGTTGGACGCTCAGCGACTGGGCATTGTCTTCGCGGTCTTAGCTGCATCAGTTGGAACAACACTCGTCAGTGTAGTGAGCATGAGAGAGAGAAGCCGCGAAGCCACAATAATGAGTGTGAAAGGCTTGTCCTACAAACAACTCGTAATAATGTTCGTAACAGAAAACCTTGCAGTCGTGACTTTCGCCGTAGTCCTGGGAACTTGTGTAGGATTCATAGCGGCATATGGAAACATTTCCGCCACCAACAGTTTCATCTCATCAACCACTTTGATCAAACACCGATTCATATTCCAGTCAGATGCAATTTTGATGTTGGTTTCATGCGTTGCACTCATCTTCGTTTCAACAATAGTTCCAATATTGATCATATCAAGAGGATACATCACCAAACTTGAAAGGATGGTCAGACTAAGATGAAAGGTCTAAACGTAAAAGTCAACAATCTAGTCAAAGCATACAGACTCGGCAAAATCGAAGTACAGGCACTGAGAGGATTAAACATGGACGTCAACGCCGGAGAATTCATCGCCATCATAGGACCAAGCGGAAGCGGAAAAACCACCTTACTCAACGTGCTCGGGGGCCTAGACACTGCAACAGCAGGCACCGTACAAGTAGGAAATGTAGACCTGACGAGTATGAACCCCACACAGCTCGTTGATTACAGGAGAGAAACAGTCGGGCACATATTCCAAACACTAAACCTGATTTCAACGCTGACTGCCACAGAAAACATTGAACTTCCAATGATTGCACGCGGAGTCTCAAGAGGAAAGAGGAAGGACCGCGTCCAAGAGCTTCTTGGAATAGTCAGCCTAACCGATCGCGCCAACCACAAGCCGGAAGAACTCAGCGGCGGAGAACAGCAACGCATCGCCATGGCCGCTGCACTTGCCAACGACGCGCCGATTATCTTGGCTGACGAACCAACAGGCGAGCTAGACACGGTCAACGCAAAAATCGTCGTCGACTATCTGCTCAAAGTAAACAGGGAACTGGGCAAAACCGTCATAATGGTTACCCACGACCCGAGCGTTGCAAGAAGAACCGACAGAATCTTGCGCATTGAGGACGGCGTGATCAAAATGGCATTAGCTCCAACTGAAATGATCGGTGAGGAAAAAGCCGTATCATATGTTGATCAGCTAAGGGCCAGATTAGGAGAAATAGATGCGCAAACAGTCCAGTTAGACAATGATTTCAAGTCCAGTAGGATCGACGGTGACGAATACGTGGAAAAGAGACAGAGTCTCAAGAGAACAAGAGACAGTCTCAGAGAGGAACTGCACAGAATGGGCGTAGTACCCTAGTCAGCAACTTTCCACTGAACGATTGCTCTGCGTTTCAGAACACGCAACACTTTCATGATCGCTGCGCGCGCAGATCGACAGACGCGCGCCCACAAAATGGTCAAAATGAACAGAATTCAGATGAGAAGAGAAAAAGAGGGGTCAGGTGGACACGCGTCTTTTCTAAGGCCCATAGACTGCCTTGAGACCTAGGATGTCACCCAGGCCAAGAGTCTGTTTGTAGGTTTCACCGAAATCGGAATAGCCATACATCGTCAGCCAATAGCCAGCGTTGTTGTATAAGTCTGCAAGGCCACAGAAGTGACCAAGTTCGTGGGTCATTATGTTCTGCACGTCCATCTTGCCAGCCTCTCCGGCTAGGCTCCAACCATAGTACGTATTCATCAGACAATCAACTTCGAGAACCCGCTTGCCTTTAACCCAACTCATAGTGACCGCAATGACACCTGCACTATACGTCCCCCAAGAAATGACGTTGACCCCGTCATAGGTTCCAGCGATTTTTGACGTGGTGCCCTTGTACGAGAAGACTTGATAAGCTGTTTCCACGTCCCAAGTGTTGACAGAGCCAGTAATTGTGTTGACGACGGCTGACTGTGCGAGTCCGTAGGTGTTACTTGGGTTTATGTAATAGTTAATGGTGGAGTACGAATGGTAACGTAGCAACTTGTAGTGACTGTTGGTCATTGAATTGTCTGTTGGAGGAATCGCATAAGTGACGACGATGTTGAGTTCTACCGAAGGGTCAGTGACACTGAAGGCGATAGGCAGAGTAGCGAACACTGAAAAGAGAACCACAAAGACTAGTGGAAGCACGTTCAGTTTTCTCATTAACTCACTTCCTAATCAACACTTCAAACATGTCCGAAGTGGTATTTATAGCTAATAGAAACCAAGTTCCATCATAGTCTGCACCTTAAGAAAGAAAACCTGTCATAAAAAAGTGAGGGCGCGCGGTAAGATCGCTTCATTGAGTCAACAAAAGCAGAGGCATTCATAATATCATTACTTATGGACACCATATTGCGGCGCGCTAAGCAACTTGTTAAATTTGATGTGCTTTTCAACATTGCAGCAAGCAGCTTCAAGTTTCAAATTGTCACAACAAGCGTATTCAAAAAAAACAGAGGTTATCCTTGGAGCCTCGCGCGTGCTAACTGAATAGTATTCCAAGCGTCAGAGAAGATAGTTTTATAAATTTGGAATCGGGTAGTGGTTTGAGGGTTTTTTCACATGCCGACATATCCGGTTTCGAGGCATTCTCGCGAAGGCTGCGCCCGTGTTGTATCAATTTGTTCTCTGATAGCAATCGTTTTTTCGACTCTCGCTGGTGTTGCATTTGTTCCAAGTGTCAGTTCACAGGAAGTGATAGGGTCAGATTTCCTTACAGTCTACCCTGTTGCCGACTCTTTCGTGAATGAGTCTAGTCCAGACGCGAATTACGGTGACCGCGATTGGCTGGGTATACGATGCAATTCCTATCATCAATATGCTTACATAATGTTTGACTTGTCCAGTCTACCTTCAGATGCAACCATAATCGCAGCCAACCTGGGGCTCACTTTAACCGAAATAAGCGGCAGAGGTGAATGGGGAGTGCACATAGGTGCACACTATTGTTCTGATGACTCTTGGAACGAGACAGAAATCACGTGGAATAACAAACCATATTTTGAGTACGAAGCCACCGCGTCTAGCAGCTTTTGGTTGGTGTGGGTTCCGACTCAGCATTGGTGGAACACGACAATCGACGTTCGAACCGCTTTCGGCCTCAGTAAAAAACTAACAGAAGTGATCACGTTTGAAGAACCGGTAACTGATCACGGTTATGCCTCTTTCGAGTCCAAAGAGGTCGCAGGAGTCAAGCTGGAAATCGAATACACTACCAAACCTATCTACACAGTGCAGTTCGAGTCGATTCAAGACACAGGAACAACCTCAAACCTGGGCAATCTTAATTTCTCGTCAAACGTCTTTGCTTTTCCGAGCAGTTCGTTGATTGTCAATGGAAGCTATGACGTAGAATATGAAGGCGGGTACACGTTTGTTCGATGGGAAACTGAGGGCGGAGTCAGTGTCTCAGACGTGAACGCTCAAAAAACGAGCGTGACGATCTCTGGTTCAGGAAGATTAGCGGCCGTGGGTAGCGCCCAGGTCATGCAGTATTTATTCGATGACTCCACGCAAGAAACCTCAGTTTTTCGGAGCGTCGGAGAGATGGTCGCGGTGAGGTTTACTCCGTTGTTCTTGGGCAGTCTGAGAAGTGCACGTTTCTACATTTCTTCCGACTACAACCATGCTTTTAGAGTTCATGTAATGGACGCGAACCTCAGCGACATAGTTCAACCTTTTTCCCAAACTCCCTCGTCAAATGGCTGGTATGAAGTTGACCTTTCAGGCTACAATGTTAGCGTCAGAGAGGACTTCTACATCGCGATGGAATGGTTGACTGACTATTATCCACGCCTCGGAGAGGACGCAAGTAGCCATGATGATAGAAGCTTCAGGTGGAATGGAACCGCGTGGCTAGGTCAAAGCTCAACCCATATGATCAGAGCCATCGTGGAAAGCGAAGTGCCAATTAGACCTATAGGAGCAATAAACTGTCTTCCACTCTCAACGTACATTAGTGGTGGCCGAAACGTCACAGTCTCAGGGTCGATTGCTCCAATCAGCCCTGGGGTTGAAGTCAACATCACGTACATCAGACCTGACGGCAGCAGAGTTGTCAGGAAAGCATCGACCGACACAAATGGAACATACGGAGACACGTTTATGCCTGACA
>Ga0315284_10006178_pt1 | contig 17065 bp, 10 predicted proteins | sample YL17G09_16_MG_FD_203696 | JGI IMG/M metagenome (GOLD analysis project Ga0315284, IMG submission 203696) | Sediment microbial communities from Yellowstone Lake, YNP, Wyoming, USA - YL17G09_16 | ecosystem: Environmental > Aquatic > Freshwater > Lake > Sediment | place: USA: Wyoming | collected...
CAGGAGCATGGGGGGTCTGCAGGAGCATGGGGGGTCTGCAGGAGCATGGGGGGTCTGCAGGAGCATGGGGGGTCTGCAGGAGCATGGGGGGTCTGCAGGAGCATGGGGGGGTAAGGGGGGAAGTGCGCTTCCCCCCGGGAATTGGTATGGAATGACACCCCCCCTCTTCTTAGCCACATTATTGCAAATATATTTTATAAAATATATTTTTATACAAAAGTAATTTATCAGTAATTTTGCAACAACGCGGCACTTGCGGGGTTTGAACATTTTAGGATTTAATCCAAAAAAGTAAAAATTTATTATAATCTTTATAATAAATTTAATCAAACTTTAAATATAAAAAATTGAATCATATTTGCGATAAATTTTTATTACAATAAATAATCATAATGCCACGAAAACAATGTAATGAACAAGGATGCCAAACAGGTGCTATAGGCAAAACTGGTAAATGTGTCGCACATGGAGGCGGTAAGCGATGTATTGAACCTGGGTGTAAATCAGGTGCAGAAGGCAAAACTGATAAATGTGTAGCACATGGAGGCGGTAAGAGATGTAATGAACAAGGATGCCAATCAGGTGCTAAAGGCAAAACTAATAAATGTATAGCTCATGGAGGTGGTAAGCGATGTATTGAACAAGGATGCCAAGCAAGTGCTATAGGCAAAACTGATAAATGTAAAGCACATGGAGGCGGTAAGCGATGTAATGAACCTGGGTGTAAATCAGGTGCAGAAGGCAAAACTAATAAATGTATAGCTCATGGAGGTGGTAAGCGATGTATTGAACAAGGATGCCAATCAAGTGCTATAGGCAAAACTGATAAATGTATAGCTCATGGAGGTGGTAAGCGATGTAATGAACAAGGATGCCAATCAGGTGCTCAAGGCAAAACTAATAAATGTATAGCTCATGGAGGTGGTAAGCGATGTATTGAACAAGGATGCCAAGCTAGTGCTCGAGACAAAACTGATAAATGTGTAGCACATGGAGGCGGTAAGCGATGTATTGAACAAGGATGCCAAGCAAGTGCTATAGGCAAAACTGATAAATGTAAAGCACATGGAGGTGGTAAGCGATGTAATGAACCAGAATGCCAAGCAAGTGCTCGAGGCAAAACTGATAAATGTAAAGCACATGGAGGCGGTAAGCGATGTATTGAATCTGGGTGTAAATCAGGTGCAGAAGGCAAAACTGATAAATGTATAGCACATGGAGGTGGTAAGCGATGTATTGAACCAGAATGTCAAGCAAGTGCTCAAGGCAAAACTGATAAATGTATAGCACATGGAGGCGGTAAGCGATGTATTGAACAAGGATGTCAAGCAAGTGCTATAGGCAGAACTGATAAATGTGTAGCACACGGAGGTGGTAAGCGATGTATTGAACAAGGATGCCAAGCAAGTGCTCAAGGCAAAACTGATAAATGTATAGCACATGGAGGCGGTAAGCGATGTATTGAACATGGGTGTAAATCAGGTGCAGAAGGCAAAACTGATAAATGCGTCGCACATGGAGGCGGTAAGCGATGCCCAAATTGTATAGATTGGATAGATTCAAGATCTGGTTGTATAAAATATGACGGATATTGTGCAACTTGTTTTAAACATATTTTTCCAGATGATGACCGAAGTAAAGTTATATATGCACATACAAAGGAAATTATGGTTAGAAATGCTATTAACACAAATTTTGAAGGGTTCATCCATGATAAACCATTATATACTGGTGGTTGCGATTGCACACATCGGCGACGTATTGAAGATTCTTAATCTCGCAAAGCGAGATTAAGAATCTATTCATTATAAATTCGCAAAGCGAATTTATATGGACCATAGAAAATTAATAGGTAATACAATTTTAGCAATTGAAACTGATGAGTTTGGTCATCGTGGATATGATTCAAAAGATGAAGAAATTAGGTATGATGATTTATATATGATTCATAGTGGAAAATGGATATTTATCCGTTTTAATCCAGATGATAATATTAGTAAAGTAGATATTGATGATAAAATCAATGTATTAATAGATAAAATAAAAGAATGTATTTTACGAATCCAAAATGATGAAAATTCAGAACTTATAGAAATATACAAATTATATTATTTACTATAATATAGATGGGTATAGCAGGGCTTCTTCGTGACATCCTAAAACGTTACCCTTCCATTCATCTTGCAGCCCCACATTTAACAGTTAAAATAGACTATCTTTTCATCGATTTCAATGCATTTATATACAATACAATCCACGCATTTCCCAAAGATGTCGTATATGATTTTACAAAAAATAAAGAAACAATATTATATGAAGAACTATTAGTGAAATTAGTCATTAAGAACACATTAGAGCTCGTCAATAAGGTTTGCAAGCCATCCAAACTACTATATATCGCCATTGATGGTCCCCCGCCTATGGCAAAAATGGTGCAACAAAGAGAGCGCCGCTATAAAACCCCCTTAATGGAGCAACTTTTTAAAAAAGATGATCCCACAAAAATCATCGAGGGTGCAAAATATGATACAACACGTGTTACACCAGGCACCCATCTTATGACCATGTTAAACAAAGAATTCACGAAAATAGTGAATGCGGGGAAGTTCGGTAAAATTGCGGTTGTATTTGACGGCAGTAATATCCCTGGTGAAGGCGAACATAAATACCTTAAATTCATTGAAGAAATAGATGCATCGCCCGATGATAAATTCGTCATTATCTCTGGAGATGGTGATGCGATCCTTCTTTCACTCAGGTTCCCCAATAAATCAGTGTATATTATGCAAAGTGTTCCCAATTCAGCCCTAGAAGATTTATACCCAGCCGAACAACAATTTGCCTATCTGGACATAAAGCGCTTAATTGACTCCATCTATGATTTCTATGAGGGCAGCCCACAAAAAGGTGGGAAAATGAAGCTGTCTAATGCAGAGAAGAAATTAATAGAACAATTCAAAGCCCCCAAGACCGCTCCTGCAGCCCCAGTCAACTCCAATCAGCGCCAAAAACAGAAAAAGGAATTCCTCATAGACTACGTTTTCATGAGCTTTCTAGAAGGAAATGATTTCGCCAAACCCATCTATTTCCTCAAATATAGTACAGACAATATGCGCACTCCTCTGGGAATCTACAGATTCCAGAGAAAATTTAATCCCAATTACCGCCTTATTAGCTTCAGGAATGGACAAGCCTATATTAACCAGCAAAATTTTGCTGCAATTATTAAACGTTTGGCGACAATCGAAGAAGAGAAAATCGCCGAAGTAAAGCAGCGATTGGAGAAGAAAATATCTAGCCCCCCCTTTGTCAGAAACAAAAATAAGAACAAACCTCCCTCATTGGAACACAAAATGTTCACTGACCAGGACCACATTTTACACGCCGATTTCGTCAAACAATATGACTTTCTATTCAATAATAAATCCTTCGCCGAATTCAAGAATAAATATTACGAGTATTTCTGGAATGAGGCGCCAACCCCGGAAAATATCGCCGCCATTTGTAAAAATTACCTCGACATTCTCCTCTTCAATATCCGCTATTATTATGGAACTGGTCTCTCTTGGACCCTCAATTATCACGCAGTTGCCGCCCCGCTTCCGTCTGATCTCGCCAATTTCCTCCAGAAGAACCCCAAATACTACGATGAAGTCCAATTTGAAGAGGGTGAGCCAGTGCATCCCCTAGTCCTTCTAGCCTATGTTATGCCCCCGCAGAGCATGAAAGAAGGTATCCTCCCCAAAGCCTATCGTGACGCCCTACTGAAAAAATACCCGGAATATTTCCCCGAAAAAATTGACCTTAAACTACTGGTTCCTGGAGGCAAATTAATTTATGCAGAGCCCGTCCTTCCTTCCCCGCCTATTTCCATATTGAAAGAAGTTCTGGAAACCATCAAACTGACAAAATTGGAGAAAGAGCGAAATGAGCTCAGCTCTGAACCAATTGTATATATGCCAAAATAATTTTCTTCCAAAATGATAAAAGAGTATGTCTTTTATCAATAAAAATCCCTATTTCCCGGATCTTATCCGTGCCGAATTAGAAAAATCCGGGTTGAAAGAAATTGGCGATGATGATGACGGACCCGCGAAAATCCATTACTGTGACATTAGCTATGGAAAGCGGAATCACCCCAGCACCAAAAAATGTGAAATCGTCAATCAATTAGAGGACGTCAATATTTTAGGCAATAAGAAAATGCAATATGATAACCACCTCAAATACTATAAAACGCGCCCCGATTATATCCCAATGACCGCTTCATTCCGCCGCGAAAATATTGACACTGTCCGAGGGCTATTTGAGGGCACTAAAAAATTCATCCTTAAACCGGAGAATTCTCTGTCCAGAAGTGGAGTTGCCATTGTGCGCAATCATTTAGAATTAATCCAGCACCTCGGCAACTTCCCAAAATACGATGCCTGGATCATTCAGGAATATATCGATAATCCCCTCCTGTTCAACGATAAAAAATTCCATTTCCGCGTATATGTCGTTTACCTCCAGACATCGGAGTATCAAGCCGCCTATCTCGGCAAAAAAGGCTTCATATACACGGCAAATAAGAAATTTCGCCCAGATACGATCGACAATGATGTGGTCCTGAGTGGGGAAAACGCCGAGGAAAATGTTTTCTATACGCCTGATGATTTCATAGATAAATTCGGCAAAAAAACCTGGGACAATAAAATAGTCCCCCAGTTCGTTAAAATCGCAAGGGAAACACTAAAATCCGCCCTAGAACACCTCCAATGTCCCGCCCTTAAGCAAAAATGTTTCAAAATATTGGGCTACGATATTTTAATTGACAAAGATTATAAATGCTATTTGGCGGAAATTAATGCCCGGAATGTGAGCTATAAATATCCCAATGAGGAATTCCGGGAGTCATTCTATAAAAATATTCTGAAATTGGTGCGTTCCAATACGTCTCTATCCAATCAAGAACTCTGCGCCCAGGAGATCCCATATGAGAGAATTTTATTCCAGAATGACGGCAATGTGATAGAGGGGTTCAATGGTGAAATAAAAGTCTATGAGCCAATCCAGCCGACGACTTTTAACCCATTCTTCTGGAAATTTATTTTCCCCTTTATTCTGATAGTTCTAATTATTTTGGCGTTCCTTCTTCGCAAACGAGGTTAATTTCGTCAAAATTCTGCTTGAGGTCGTCCTTTACAAAGCGCCCCAATCGCGTGGATTCTATGTTGTCCACATCTTGTTTTATGAGTAGATCCTTGTAAATGAAAAAATTAAATACGTGGGCGTGGTCCCTTAGTAAAATATCTATCTGATTGATGGCTCCGACCTGCGTTGTAAGTTGTAGCAGTTTATTCGTAGATGTAAGATTCACAAAGTAGCAATGAAGCCCATTATTATAGCCTTTCTTGTTTAGCATCTGGTGGAAATCCGAGTTTTCAGTCTTTTGCGCCATCATTCGCAAAATGCCGAAAAAGAGGATATCCCACTTCTCCGGGATATTCCCTAGGATCTTATCCAAATCTACTAAGAAATTCTCCGGGATAGTCACATCATCTTCAAAAACTAGGGCGTATTGGAGACGATTATCATAAATATGTTTCCAGAGATTCGTGTGGGATTTATACACAGCGATATTGGAGATTTGCCCGGCTATTTTACTTTCAATCTCCCGCATAACATATTCACTAGTGTAGTAACCCGCGGAATAGTCGAGATAATGCACGGCATCTCTGCGAATAAGAGGGATATTATCACCGTAATTTTCGCAACATTTCGCCCATTGACTGATCATCCGGTCCTTTTTAACCTGATCTTTTTTGCAATTGATGTAAAAAAAGCATATTTCTTTTATTCTCATTCCCAATAATAATATATTCTAATAAATATAAATCATGGTTCTAACTTATGTTTTATCTGCATTTGTAATTCTTCTAATTATTCTATTAATCATTCAGAATTATCGCCGAAATATAGCCTATGTCGTTTCCAATATTGACAATCAAAAATATTTAGTTTATAATCTAAAATACAAAGAATTGGCAGCGAATACTTTAGCCTATGTTCGAACTAATTTACAGCGATTATGTGATACTTTGGAAAAAAAATACCCCAAAGATGAGAGAGTTATTCGCATGGTGGCAAAATTTGATCCAGAGGCGATTGTAGAAAATGATCCTAGTAGTAAAAATACATCCTATAGCATCAATAAAGGTGAGAAAATTGTTCTTTGTTTACGTTCGAAAGATGGACAAAATCGCATTGTAAAAAAGAATATAATAATGTTCGTGGCTTTGCACGAAATGGCGCATATAATGACACTCAGTGTAGGTCATACTAAAGAATTCTGGGATAATTTTGAATTTTTACTTCGCGAAGCATCAAAGATGGGAATTTATGAAGAGATTGATTTTAATAGTGCGCCTCACACTTATTGTGGTGTTCGAATTACTGACACTCCAACTAATCGATAACCGATAAAATAAAAAATATAAATAAATATTAGATGACATCTAATATTTGTGGTTCTTCTGAAATTTATGAAAATGAAATATTTAAAATTGTTAGAGTAAATCGTCTAAAGAAAAATTTAATCACATATATTTTCGTGGGTAACCAGGACAACGAAATAAAAGCAATTTTGACCCATTTAGAAAATGGTGAAAAATTGCTAGATAAAGACTCATCAATCCTGAAGGCACATTTTAAGTCACAATACCAGCTGCTAATCAAGCACAAAACAAAAATCATTAAATTTATCTATCACGGTATCTATTCCGATGATACTATTCAGAATATTCGTAAAAAAATATTCGTTTTCTTGAGCACAGAAAAGGACTTATTGCCGGAGAAAAATCAAGAATTATGGGTCAAAATGAACTCAAAATATTTCTGGATCCTGGGACCAACCTGGACAAATATTACTATTGAGCCATCTATTCTTCAACCAGCTATTTTACCTGACTTCAAGTCATTTGTCACCAAAGATGGGAAAGGAATATTAAAAGAACAAATAAAAAATATAAATGATCAGACATTATTTGATGCAACAAATGGACTCAGATTCGAGGATCATGAAATATATATGAATATGATGGAAGATGATATCCTTTTTCTGAAAGAAAAAGAGCAGAAAATAGATCAAATATTGATAAATGGATATTTTAAAAAATTTTATCCACGAGATAATTTTCCGCCTGAAATTATTGATTATAATGCTGCATATTTGTTCAAGGAAATTGAAAAATTGCGGGGTATTATGAAGGCAGAGGACCGAATGATTCAATTTGTAAAATCCATACCAATTGATGAATCCCTCTTCAGTGGCTGCAAAATTATCCAGGTGTTAGTTCATATAACGAACCCTTATGAGCATGAATTTATTGATCTCCTTAAAATCTTTAATTTGTTCTCATTGGACGAAAAGACCCCCTTTATGCGCTACAAAGATATGGAATGGGCTGCACCATTGTATATATTTTACAAGCCGCTAGTTGACAACAAGATGATCTCCGAAAAACAGATGAAAGACTGGATATCCGCCACTAAGAAAGTTAAAGACGCTACGGAACATGTCATCAAAGAAATCCAATATAGTGTTCGTGGGTTAACAGTAAAGCGATATATTTATACACTCGACGGTGAGCCCAAATACGCCACAATCAACATTCATCGCAATGGCAATATGGAAGTCAGGATCGCGTTTAAAGAAAAACAGCAAGCCAGTTTGCGCGACGTCTATAATGCCTTGAAAGACATTGGCAAGCTAATCTCCAAGATTAATGAAATAGATTATCGCTTCAGGCAGCAAAAAATTCCCCCTAATGTGAAATTATTGGAGCCAGATGTGTCTTTCGACGAAGCCAAAAATCTAATTGAATTTCACGGTAAAACACGGCTTATTTTAATCGACGCAATAAATGGAGTCGCTATCCCAGAGGATTTTAATTATCGTGAAATGAACCAGTTTGCCAATAAATACTTCACGCCTTTTGTGAGCCCAGTTCTTTCTAAAAAGGACTATGAAAGGAAGGAATTACTGATGAAATATAAGCGCGTATCTTATTACAGTAAAATGAATATTGAGTATGAGTTTATACATAAGACGATTATGCAGAATCCCAATATCCCGCGGAAAAATATTATCCAGTTGTTATGGGAAAATTATTATTCGGGAAAGCCCATTGAAGAGGCGATCCGCGTGTATCAGAATTGGGAGAAAAAATACGGATATTATGGAAGCCAAGGTGTAAAAGGTGCGCGCCAGACGGGAGTGGAAATAAAAATAAAACACGGAAAAATTCATTTCAATAGTTCAAAGAATGTAATGCAATTGACGAATGCCAGTGTATTCATCGCCAAATTCCTCAATATTTACTTCAATCAAAAAAATTTCCTGAAGAAGTCCAATGTTAAAGATGTTTTTTCCGAAGAACTGGCGAAAATTCAGGATGAATCGAATAATTCTATTATTAATTTAAACAATGTGAATATTTCAAACAAGGCGTATTTGAATTATGACTATAATAATACACTGGGAAATATTTATGGAAATGAAGAGTATATAAACTCATCCGGCATTGTTGCAAATATTAACGAAGAAAATTCTAATAATGTGGCTGCCACAAATAAGAATAATAAATTCGACTTCAACCGCGCAAAATATTTGGCGACTGACGAAGAAATTGACCGCAATATTCGCATGCAGTGTGATCACCAGGATTTGAAGAAAGATGTTTGCGAGGATTTCTGTGAAGATGAATTCTATGCACTCCGACGATTGCAAAAATACGATAACCCCGTCTTCCGTTTCCGATCGGACCCTAAATTCGACAATTTTGCCAGACAGTGTCAGCCCCAAGAGAGGCAGCCCCTTGTTATGCGCTTTGACCCAACCCAAAACCCAAATATTGACCCAAAGTCATACGCTAATGCCGTCAAATTTGGGTCATCCCCGGATCGCCAGAATTGGTATATGTGTGCCCAAGTATGGTGTCCTTATGAGGAAATCCCGATTCTCTATGATAGCATCAAAGACAAAATTATAGCGCGCGAGGTTTCGCGGAAAGGTAATTGCTTGACTGCATTATGTCCGAGTTGTTTAAAGCAAAATAAAAAAACTTGGCTAAGGATAGTAGATAAAAGTAAATTTCACCCCTATTTGGGTTTCATAGATGACAGCAACCATCCCAATCATTTGTGCATGCCCTGCTGCTACAGGAAGCCCATGGACAATCCAAAGGCGAAGGGGTATTCTAAATTTATGAAATGCATGGGGAAGAATGTAGACGCGTCCATTGAGGGCGAAAGCGCCGAATATATTATGGGTCGCGACAAGATGCCACTTACAAAGGGACGCTATGGGCTGCTCCCCGTGAATTTGGCGAAATTATTTAAATCGAGGTGCGACACCGGGAAAATGCAGGCAAATACGACCTGTTTTCTGCGATTTGGCGTGAAAGACGACATTAACCAATCCTTCTTGCAGGCGATTACGGGATTTTTGGATACTGTTCAGTCAATGACACTAACTGTTCTTAAAAAATATTTGTTTGAGACGAAGCTGACGAAGCGACTTTTTCTGAGTCTTAATCATGGAGAATTGGCGGTGTTATTTGACAACAAAAAAGAGGACGCCTATGAAAACTACAAGAAATACATGATGTCGGACACGCAGAAAATAACGGAGGAATATTTGTGGGATTTCCTGCAACGCCCGGGCATATTGGACAAAGACGGTCTGAACATCTACATTATGACTTCACGATCGCTATTATGCCCAAAAGGCTTCCAAATTAGCCAATTTTATAGCCCAACAAGAAAATCCGTCTTAATTTTCACAGATGGGCGGTATTATGAGCCTATTTTCATGGCAGTTAATCAAAATGGATCTATGAAGACTCCTGACACCTTCTTTGAGTCGAACAATCCCAATATAATGCAATTGGCGAATATTGCCCAGACAAATTGTATGATGAAGGACATTGTTGATTGGAATAAAATAAGGAAGACATCTCTTGGTGAGAAATATTTTGAATTAACTGCGCCAATATTGGCAGTGGAGCTGATGAGGAAGATACCTATTATGGGTCAAATAAAGGACTCATATAATAAAATATACGCTCTTATTAGCCAGAATGGCTTTCAACTTCCTGTTCAGCCACAGGGGGAGATATTGGAGTTGGATGTGATCGAGAATTGGAAGCCAAAGAAATTGGCGGAGACGATAAAATATTACGAAATTATATCCGAAAAATATGAGTTGCCCTATAAACCAAAAAAAATATTCAAGAGCCCAGAAGGCAAAATCGTCGCCATCCAATTAGCAGACAATTCTATTGTTCCAACACAAGAAGAATACCCATCTTCTGCCACCTCCACGAGACTCCTGGAAGCCAACAACAAATATTATTACAATGTGAACAATCATTTGGCACGTGGGACTAAGACATTAGATGAGAGAGCAAGGACGACCCTATTTAAAATTTATATCGATGAATCATATGATCGATTGCGTATGGAGCTCGCCCGGAAATTACAGAAGAGCCCGGAAAAGGCGAAAATCTTGTCGTTAATAGATGACAAGAAGATGCCTATTTTATTGAAAAGGGAGTATATGAAGTCGCTATTGGGCAAACTGTGCAAAACATTTGTCGCCCAAATGGCAAAATTACCGTTCCCCATAGATACGTATATAAAGCCAACACTGCGAAAACCTTGTTCAACCGAGAAGAAGTGTGAGAAGAATCCCCATTGCTATTTTCAGGGGGGAGAGTGCCGGCTAATAATTCTGGAGAAGAACCCAGTGGACAATACGAATATTTACGATTTCTTTATGGAGCGCATATCTGACGAAATATTGCGGAATCGCTTGCTTAGGGATGAAATATTGGAGGATAAATTGGATGAACTAATCGATAAATCCGTGGAAAAAAGGAATGATGAAATTATCATTGATGGAGCAAAGGATCTTTTTGCACAAGTTGCTAACTTGTATAAGCCAAAGAAGGAGTTTGATTTAAGGGAAGAGAATATGTATTCCACGACAACCCCTGATTATCGATTATCGGGGGTTAATAAAGACAAGTATTTAATTCAGTCGCAGGGGATCACGATGGATAGCACAAAATTTGTGGTATTGCCCTCTTATTGGAAGACAATTTTGGGGCTTAAATTTCGTTTTTATGACGCAAATATTGAGCATAACTCACTGTATTATGCACTTCTACGGATTATGCCAATGATTCAACCCGATATTAAAAATATGCTTGATTTGAAGAAGTTGGAGATTAGTAAATCGGAGCATGTTTCTACGGAGGATATTAATAATGACTATTATTTCCGGGATATCCAGCCGGAAATTATGGACGGAATTAATCGTATTATTGCGATATTCAAGGATACAAAGCGGTCCCAATATAAGACTGTGAATACGATGACGCAATTAAAGGAATTTATAATGAGTGATGAATATCCGGCGAACGAAGTAGACGTATTTTTGTTGGCACTGGCTCTGGGTGTGAATATTGTGATCTTGGAGAAAAGAATAACGAAGAAGAATACAAAGGGATTCTACGTTTTTGCGCCGCATAAGAAGAGGGATTTTGTAATATTATTTAATCAATCGAAATTGGAGGAAAATAATTATAATATTGTTGGGAAGCAGAATAATTATTTGTTCAAGTTGAAGGAGTTACCGGGGGTCATCCAGAAATTTATGGGCGTAGAAGAAGGACATAATTCCAATAGTGAAGTCCCAAATCTAAAAATTGGGAATAAGAAGATGATTAAAATGAAGAAACAAACGAAACAAAAAAAATGAATAATTTAAAAATAATTATCTAATAATAACATCAAAAGAATGCTCAGTGCTATTTTTAAATCTGTTTGGACGAATGCTTCCGAAGAGGTAGCCCCCAAGAAAAACCCTAGTTTCAGTGCTACAAAGTTCCGAAATTATTTTATGGGTGATCCCGTCATTGATTATTTGAATGTTTATGGAGAGTCTTTTGGCTTCCAGAAGGACGATAAGAGTGAGAACGCTTACATGGAATACATTATGCAAAGAGGTCAAGAATTTGAGATGTATATTATGGAATTTTTGAGACCAAAACTTAAGAAAATGACATTTGTGGATATTGCCAGAGAATTCCCTGATGGATTTGATGAAGACGGAGTTCATGAGACAATCCGTCATATGAGGCTCGGCACTGAAGTAATTTATCAGGGTTTTCTCTCTGACAAAGAATTGCGCATTCATGGAATCCCCGATTTACTGATTCGCGCGGACAAACTGCGCGAATTGTTTGATGGGTTTTACCCTGAATTTGATGCAATTCAAGATCTACCAACCAGAAAAGGAAAGCTCGTTTTTCAGCATTTATATGTGGTTGTTGACATTAAATTGTCGACCCTTGAATTTCTCAAGAGCGGGACTATTTCCAGAAATAAATTAATGAAGGTCTACGCCGCCCAATTGTTCGTTTACAATAAGATTCTCGAGAATTTGATGTTTGAACGCACCGAAATTGAGACTACTTTTTTCCAGCCCAATGTGTTCCTTTTGGGACCTAGGCTGAAAATAGGCGACAGTCTTATTCTCGATGGCAAGCAAAATATCGCCAGAATCAATCTGAACAAGGATTTTGATGTTAAAAGCAAATCCGATGAAAGGATTTTCGCAGTTGAGATGCGAAAGGCGCTCAATTGGCTCAAAGAAATGCATGCCAATGGTGAATCTTGGAATCTTTTGTCGCCTTTGCGTGATGAATTATGCCCAAACATGAAGAATAAAGAGGACTACCCTTGGCACAATGTGAAGTCTATTTTGGCACAACAACAAGAAGGTCTATCTGATCGCCCAGGATTCTCCCATGAAGACAGCATTGCTATTTCGCAAAAGAGGAAGACAGTTGAAGAACACGTTTCTGAAACCAAAAACTCCAAGAAGAGGCGATTAATGGAGGTCATGAATGATGTTCGAACTGATGATGAAGCCGATAAGGCTGAAATTCAGATGATTCGGACACATCCCGCGATTACTGAAACCCCTGAAAAGATGAATATTTACGTGGATTTTGAATATATTTCCGGTAGCGAGTTCACGTTTGACCTGAATTATCGCACTCATCTCTATTTGATTGGAATGGGATATGAACTCAATGGAAAATTCAAGTATGAGCATTTTATGGTGGATTCTCTGACGGACACCGAAGAGAAACGAATTATTAAACACTGGATTTCCAGGATTAGGACAATTTCCCAGAATCGCCAGCCTCAGTTGATCCATTGGTCCAAAGCAGAGCCCGGACATTTTAGGACTTTGAAAGAAGTTCTGCAAATCCGTGGCACATTTGACTGGCAGGATTTAATGAAATTATTTGAGAAATCGCCTGGGTTTATGAGAAAACACTGTGGCGTTTTGAAGAATTCAAAGCTGAAAACTGTGGCGAAGGCGATGAAGAACAGGGGTCACATTAAGTCTGATTGGGACGATGAAATGACCAATGGTATGGAGGCAAATATGGTGATCATCAGAGGTGTTCAACAAAAACTGCCAAGATTTTCTGATTTTGCCGGCATTGACCACCTAATCTATTACAATATGATTGATTGCGCCACATTGTACGAGATTGTGAAATATCTTCGTGAAATGACGCTGTCATTTGAAGAGAAGAGATAAAATTGTATTTATCTCTTCGTCAAATGACTCTTTAAGACTCAAGAGATAAATACTCAAGGTTCGTTCACAAATTGAATAGATTTTTATTTATTATATTATGACAGAAGAACAATTGAAAGTATATCATAAAAAACCTCTAATATTCACACTAGATAATATACTCACCCCTACGGAATGTCGGTTGATTATTGATAAATGCAAAGATAAAATGGAACGTGCACAAATCGGGGTTGCAGATAATAGTAAAATATCAAAAATAAGGACAGGGAGTAGTTATTTTCTGAAATATTTAGATGACCCTGAGTTATTCCAAATATTCAAAAAAATTAGCCTATTATTGAAAAAACCGGGGCGAAATTTTGACCCATTTTTCCAGGTGATTCATTACTTTCCGGGGGAAGAATATAAAGTGCATATTGACCCAAGTGTTGATAGAATGAAAAAGGAAGATATAGTCCACCGGAAATTTACTGTTTTAGTTTATTTGAGCGATGTTGATGGAGGTGGGGAAACTGAATTCCCAAATTTGGGAATTAAAATACAGCCAAAACAGGGGCGGATGGTTTATTTTGATAATTATATTAAAAAAGATGTTTGTGCGGACAGTTGTCATCGTTCTTTACCAGTTGAAAGGGGGGAGAAATGGGCGTTTAATTTGTGGTACCACATAAGGTAGCATCCCTTTTCACCACTGATCAAAATGACATAGTCATTTTGATTATTTTCTAAAAAATTCAAAGAGTTTTTAGACATCCGTGGTAAAAGATGCTAACCCCCAAAACGAAGTCATTTTTTACATCATTGCACATTTAAAACTAATGAATCACTAGTGATTCATTCCCCCCCTTAGCTTCCAATCTTCAAGAATATAAATATAAAATATTAAATATTTCATATGTCTTTTAAGAAAAAATTGATGGGTTTATTTTATAAATTATCTATAGACTAATGCTAGATAAATGAAGATTCATCTTTTAATTCTTGCATATCTTGCGTTTAGTCGATGTAATCCACATCTGACAGGACAACTCGACCCAAGAATTCTCCCAGAGCACCTTCTACCATTTTTTGGAGATGCCATGCTCAATGAAATGGGCAAATCAGATTTTACGAATCTTGTCATGATTCAGATGGCAAAATTCACATTTCGACGATTTCTCCATGATAGGAATAAGGGTCGGGTTCATGTTTCGCACTACAAAATGCAACAATTTCTAACACGCCGATGCGATCAGAAATTTACTCTCCCTCTATCCAATCTACATTTTCACCTTAAATACGAAGCCAAAATGCGTGAAGCTGTAAGTCAAGCACATAGAGGTTCATTGTTTTTAACCAGGGGTCAGCATTTTGTGGAAGGTAATACGTGCAATCCTATGTTTCAACTACGCGACAGAATTGCACTACACATATTCCATCCGAATGGAAAGTTTGATGCGATATTGACGGTGACGGGAGAGATCTTCATGGGGAGAATTGGTGACCCTTTGGAACTGAAGGTTCGAGTTATCAATAGTCCTTTAAAGAGCAAAAGAAGAGCAGTAACTTGTGTCTTTGACCCAAAAAGTGAGATGTTAGTTGTTGGTCTCATGAATGGGGATTTTCAGTTTTACAGCTTCACAGACAGATCTCATGGTGCGACACCTTTGTTTGAGATGAAATTGATTACTTCATATCTACAGACCGGTGGTGAACGTAGGATTGTAAGCATTACTGCGAGCCCATGTGGGAAATTTTTTGTGATTCTGCATGACTTCTCAGGTGGTGCTTTAATAACAAAGAACAGTGACAACTCCCTTGTTGTAAGAAAATTTCTGAATGATCGCGACTTTTATGATAATGGGACTATTTCTGCTCTCGCGTTTTTTGGTTCGTCAATGATCCTAACGGTTCAATACACAAAGTATTGTGTCTGGAAGATTGAGACTGATGGAACCATTACAAAAGTTTCAGAGATTGAACCAATCACGATCAAGATTGATGGTCGAGACCCAGTTAGCGTGAAGCAAATCATTGTAAAAGATGATGCTAATGCTGATGCTGCGTCATTCATATTCAGAACAAGGAAATCGATTCTTTATCTTCGTCTAGAAGACTGTTTCAAAGCATGCAGAGTTCAATTTACTCACCCTATTTATTATGAGCAGTTTGCAGACGGCTTTGACTCAGAATTCATAGGAAACACACTAGTTTTGAACCGCAATTTGCTCATTCTTGTTGTTCCGTGCCAGAAAACAATTTTATTGTTTAGGGTTAAAGAGACAGAACTGACTATTCTCGCAAAAAAAAGTATAAAAGAACCAAAATACTGGTCATATAACCCATGTACATGTGTTTTTACTTTGCATTATGATTATGGTTCTTCTGGTATCGGTATGCGTTGCCTTCAAGATTTGGTCCGAATTGGGGTTTGATTGGAACAATTCCTAAAATTTATAAAATATACAATATTTTCCTAGTAAAACCAGCTTCTGCAACTTGGGCAAACATGCGTAAAATTCATTAATTCAATCACATTATCTTTCATAAATACGTGCCCACATCTCAGAACAATCACTTGTGACTTATCATCAAATGGTTCGCATGTAATTGCACATTCAGTCGTTTCAAATTCCAAATCATCTTTTGTTTTGCCGAATTCTCCAATATATTGAATATTCGCAAGTTTTGCATTTCTATAATCCACTCTACATAATAAAAAATTGATGGGTTTATTTTTAAGAATTTATCAATTTTAGGCGCCTAAAAATGCAGTCACGCGGTCAACCACCTGGTCAACCACCTGGTCAACCACCTGGTCAGCAGGTATGCGATTTCTTATATTGGAAGCTTTTGGCAGTCACTCAATCCCTATCCGGCACTATGTTACGGCGGAAAGGTTTCCTGAGGACAGGTGAAGAGCTTTTACCTATGTCTCAAGAGACTAAAAGATCTCTTTTGAGAAAGTTTGCGGAAAAGCATGCCAATCTCAGCTCAAAACAGCGTTTGTCGATCATGAATTCTCGGATTCGTGAATTACTTTTAGCCAGGCTTGTTGGCAAACAAAGCTGGCAACATAGTCAAATGAGGATACCGCTTGGTGTGATACGTTGTTTAATGACAAAGTGCATCCCCAGGATAAGGATCGCTCCGATTAGCATGCCGGAAAAGCCTGTCATATATTCTTGGCAGCTGCAAGGGTCTGTCGTTTACGACCCTTCTGGATATGTCTATGACGACAGAAATGGCTTGTCTTCATATTATCCTCAAATCAGAGTGATCACATCGCATTACAAACATCCTTTGACTGCACTCATGCATTCGGATGGGAAAGTGTGGATCGGGAAAATCGGTGACCGGGACAATCTTTTTCAGCTGATTCATTCTCCAAAAAATGAAGATGAAAATGCAACAGCAATA
>Ga0315284_10006179_pt1 | contig 17062 bp, 11 predicted proteins | sample YL17G09_16_MG_FD_203696 | JGI IMG/M metagenome (GOLD analysis project Ga0315284, IMG submission 203696) | Sediment microbial communities from Yellowstone Lake, YNP, Wyoming, USA - YL17G09_16 | ecosystem: Environmental > Aquatic > Freshwater > Lake > Sediment | place: USA: Wyoming | collected...
GGTTCTCAAGTTCTCCTGATCGTTCCAGAACTGGCCCGAGACCGCCTGGGTGATGATGTCGAACGCCGCCAGTTCAGGGTTCACTCCCGCTTCCCCGAAGCCTGATATGGACACGTGAATGATATCGGGCCGCAGCTGCCTGATATCTTCGTACCCGAGGCGGTGCCGCTCCAGAGTTCCGGGAATGAGATTATGGACGAAGATGTCAGAAGTCTTTGCCAGACGCCGCAGGACCTCACCACCTTCAGGCTTTCGCCAGTCGATGGAGAGCCCGTACTTGTTGCGGTTGAACACGGAGAAGTTCCGCTCTGCGCCGGGGATTAGGCTAAAGATCAGCCGCAGGGTCTGCCCTTCGGGCGGCTCCACGTGCGCGACCTCGGCGCCCATGTCTGCCAGGATCTGGGTGCAGCGGGAACCCGATATGAACTGCGTCAGGTCGACAACCCGTATGCCGGTTAGAACGCTCATGGGTAAATCCGGGGCAGGAACGGCCCGGGTGCCCCGGGCCATTGAGATCAAACCTTGATCTTTCCTTCCCGCATGGTCTTTGTCGGTCGAAAGACCTCCGCCTTGAATTTGTCCGCGAGTTCCTCACACTTCTTGACGAGGGTTTCATATCCAAAGCTGCCAGCGAGCGTGAACGGACCAATCCCTCCTCCGCCGTTGGCGATCGCGATGTCGATGTCTTTCGGATCGTCCACCACCCCCTCCTCGAGGAGCTTCGTCGCCTCGTTCACCTGGAGCGCTACCATGTGTTGGGGTTCATACTCCTTGGTCGGGTTCGAAGTATCGATCTTCGGTCTGCCCTGGGACCAGTCGTACAGCCCCTTGCCGGTCTTTTTTCCAAGGGTGTTCGCGTCCATATACGCCTTCAGGGCCTTCATCGGGGCGTAATCGGGCGAAAGCGTCTCCGAGTAGTACTTTTGTGTGTTATACACGATATCCAGTCCGACATAATCGAGGAGCTCGAAGGGCGTCATGGGCATGAACCCCTTGAAGACCGCATCGAAATCGTTGGGCTTGGGGCTTCCCGCTTGCAGGATCCTCTGGAGTAATAGTCCGGTGGGCGCGTTCACCCGGTTGTAGATGAAGCCCGGGGCGTCCTTTTTCACGATCACCGGGACCTTGTTCATCTTTTTCGCAATGGCATAGGTGATCTGCGCGGCCTCCTCGGATGTCTTCTGGCCCTTGATCACCTCAACGAGCTTTAAGAGCACGGCCGGGTTGAAGAAGTGCATGCCTACAACCTTCTCCTGCCTCTTCGTAGCAGAGGCAATCTCGGTGATGCTCATGCTCGAGGTGTTGGTGGCAAGGATGGCATGCTTGGGGGTTTTGGCATCCAATTCGGCGAAGATCTTCTTCTTGAGGTCGAGGATCTCTGGCGCTGCCTCGATCACGAAATCCGCATCCTTGACTGCCGCGTCGAAATCCACGAGTGGCTCCAGCCGTGCCAGGGCCTCCTTGCGTGCATCTTCGGTGATCTTGCTCTTGCTCGCCAGCTTGCCCAGACTCTCCTGGATCGACTGGACGCCCTTGTCCACAAAGGACTGTGCAACGTCCCGCATGGCCACCCTATACCCGGCCATGATCGCCACTTGTGCAATGCCGTTTCCCATGGCCCCGGCACCGATAACCGCTATCTTTCTTACATCATCAGCCGTCATGTTTTCCCTCCTGGACATCATTTTCTATCACCCTGACTCAAGATCAGCGGCTCAACTTCACCTTGAGAAATGAAAATTTATCAAGCAGATTGTCCGTGTCCTTTCTTCCCCGTCCTTCGCAGAGGAGAGGGAATAGGGCGCGCACCGCCTCTTATTCGCCCTTGAATACCGGCACGCGTTTCTCGAAAAAGGCAGTGAAACCCTCCCGGGCATCTTGGGTCGCAGCGACTTTCTTCACACCCTCCTGCTCGATCCTCAAACCTTCCTCCATCCCTTTGTACAGAAGGCTGCATATCGCCTTGAGCACACAGCTCACCGCAATCGGCGGCCGCGCTGCAAGTATTGCTGCCATCTCCAGTGCGTCTTTCATCACCTCGCCGGGGGCGGATACCTTATCGACCAGTCCGATCTCAAAAGCCTCTCTGGCGGTCAGCCGCTTGCTGAAAAGAATGAGATCGAGCGCCTTACCTCTCCCAAGGAGCCGCGTCATCCTCTGGGTCCCTCCCCATCCCGGGATGATACCGAGGTTGAGCTCGGTAAGACCGATCAAAGGCTTCGGCTGGTCAACTATGATCCGGAAATGGCATGCCAGAGCCAGCTCACAGCCGCCACCGTAGGCAAACCCGTTGATCGCGGCGATGACGGGTTTCGTGAAAAGGTCCACCCTCGTCCAGGTCTGCTGTCCCAGAGGGCCGCACTTGTCTGAATTCGCCGCATCGCTCACATCGAAACCAGCAGAAAAACCCCTCTCTCCTGCCCCGGTAATGATCACCACTCGCACATCTTTGTCGTTTTCCAGCTCATCGAGGGCCCTGTTGAAGTCTTCCAGCGTGGCAAGGTTCACCGCATTGGCAGGCGGATGATTTATGGTGAGAACCCCGATTTGATTCTTCTTTTCAAGCAATACATTGGTAAATTCCATTGCTACAAACCTCCTTTAAAAAAATATGCCCTAGTATACATGAAGAGCGAGATAAGGGGAAACCTCTTTTTATAAAAAGGAAGTTACTCTTTGTACCCATTCCTGATAAACTCAAGAGGTCCACCCCCTTGACTTGATCAATTAATGATTTACTTTTATAATATTGTCGTAAGACAAGCCCATCATGTTTGGCTCCTGGTTTTGCTTGCCTTATTAATCCACAAGGAGGTTGTCATGAAAGGCATGCGGAAGTATCTGTTGCCCTTTATTCTGCTCTGCGTACTTGCATTTCCCGCCCGCGCCGGGGTATGGGACATGGATCTGCCATATCAGGGCGATGACCCTCAGTGGGCAAAGGTCAAGGCCATGTGGGATCGCCATTGGGACGGGAAGAACCTCGACGAGATCATTGGAGCCCTGGCCAAGATTCAGGAGAAAGACCCTGACAAGGCTGAGCCCTATCTCTGGCTCAGCAGGATCTACTACCTGAAGGCAAGGTGGGAGCGAAAGGACCGGCAGGCGAATTATCAGAAGGCGGAAAACTATGCGGTTCAGGCCCATGAAATCGATAAAGGCAATCTCCTGGCCCTGAAACTCCTCGTGGATACCATGTCATATTCCGGAAACACAGCCAATACCCTTTTCCGTTATGGTGATTGGATCAGGGGGGCTTCTCCGCTCCCAGTTGGAGAGGCATTGCCCCCGCAGCGTTCCTCGGAGGTATGGAACAGGTTCGTTATCCTCTGGGCTCAGCGGGTGGATGTCGAGAAGGGGAAAGCGGCGGTAAAGATTCTGGAAGAGCTCGCGAGCGCGAATCCGAACGACGGGTTTGCTCAACTCTGGGCCTGCCGGGGCAACTACTATCTCGGAGAATACTATACCTCGGTGAGACAGCACGACGATATGGCCGTACCGTACTATAAGCGGGGGGCTGAGTTCGGGGAGAAGGTGCTGAAGATCATGCCTTATAGCGTTCCGGCACATTACTGGTATCAGCTCAATGTCGCGCGGTCGATTCAATATACGGGCATGCTCAACAAGGCGCGGCATTTCAACACCCTGCTGAAATCCTTGGTCTTCTGCTCAAGGGAAAACAACCTCTACTACTTTTTCGGACCGGCCCTCACCCTTGCCACCATGATCACCAATGGCGGCTGGGTCACGGAAAAGGGTATGCAGCTCACCGGCATCACCCTGGAAACCGAGCTTGATCAGCTCGAACTCGCGGAGATTCTCTATCCGGATTATTTCTATATCCCGTACGCAAAGGCGGATGTGCTCGCCTATAAGGGGCGAAAAGACGAGGCCCTCATGATCCTCGAGAAACTCCTTGCCAGAAACCCCGATGCAAACAAGGTCATTGCGCCAGAGAATCGATGCTTCCAGAGGATGGCCCAGCAATTATGCGAGGAGATGAAGAAGGGGAAGTAACAAGGGATAGTGCTTTGAGCACGATCGTTTTTTAAAAGGTGCTCTGCCATATAGGATGGATACTTTCTGCGGCGTATTCCATCACCAGGCCGTACGCTAAAAGGGATCTATACACTTTTCTCATGGGGGAAGTTCGGTGCAGTCGGCCGATTGACACCTCCTCAACCCGGTCTCTATCCCTCCATCCAATGTTCTCTAAAAATAATATAAAAAGACCTCTTGCTTTGGCGAGGCTAATCCTGTATTATCTGAATGTTGATTCATTCTTCAATAGAACAGGTATAAAATTCAAGATACAGGAGGAAGTATGGTGAGGAGAATCAAAAAGGCAGCGGTTATCGGCTCAGGAATCATGGGTGGTGGAATAGCCGCCCTCCTTGCCGGTGCGGGTGTTGACGTACTGCTGTTGGACATCGTGCCTTTTGATCTGAAGGACGAAGAGAAGAAGGACCCGAAGGCCAGGAACAGGATAGTCACAGCCGGACTGGAGGCACTACAGAAGGCAAAACCCCCGCTCCTCTATGCCAAGGAAGACATGGGGCGCATCAAGACCGGTAACCTTGAGGATGACTTCGACAAACTGGCAGATTGTGATTGGATTATCGAGGTCGTGGTTGAGAATCTGAAGATCAAACAGGACCTGTTCAAGCGCATTGACGGGGTCCGGAAACCGAACACAATCATTTCCTCGAACACCTCCGGTATCCCCCTCAAGGACATGTCCGTGGGTCTCAGTAAAGGCTTCAAACAACATTTCCTGGGCACCCACTTCTTCAACCCGGTGCGTTACATGCACCTCTTGGAGATTATCCCCGGCGCTCAAGCCAAGAAAGAGGTCCTCAATTTCATAGCCGATTTCGGGGAGAAGAGGCTCGGGAAGGGCATCGTCTGGGCCAAAGATACTCCAAACTTCATCGGCAACCGCATCGGTATTCACGGGTTGGGCTTGACCATGAAGATGATGCTCACAGACGGGCTTACGATTCCAGAAGTCGATGCCATCTTCGGTCCGCCCTTGGGACGCCCCAAGACCGCAATCTTTGCCACCAGCGACCTGGTGGGCCTCGACACCCTGGCGCATGTCACCGAGAACACCTATGAGAAATGCGTCGATGACGAGGAACGGGACGTCTTCAAGGTGCCTGTGTTCGTCAAGACCATGATCGAGAAGAAGCTCTTAGGGAACAAGACCAAGGCGGGCTACTACAAGTCCGAAGTCACCCCCGAGTGGAAGAAGATCAAGAAGGTGATCAATCCCGCCACCGGCGAATACGAGACGTTCGATAAAGCGACCTTTCCCTGCCTCGACGCCGCCAAGAAGGCCCCGACCCTCCCCGATAAGCTGAAGGCCGTCGCATATGGCGATGACAAGGGCGCCAAGTTCGCCTGGAAGATTACGGCCGGCGCATTCGTCTACGCCGCCAACCGCATCCCGGAGATCTCCGACACGATCGTGGAGATCGATAATGCCATGAAATGGGGCTACAACTGGGAGCTGGGTCCCTTCGAGTCCTGGGATGCCATCGGACTGAAGGAATCCGTGCAGAAGATGGAAAAAGACGGGTACAAGGTGCCTGAAAAGGTCACGAAGATGCTTGCCCAGGGTGCCACCTCCTTCTACAAGATCGACAAGGGCAAGAAGCTCTTCTACGACTTTGCCACGGAGAGCTACAAGCCGGTCAAGGCCAGCGCCAAGGCCCTCGATCTTGGCACCTTCAAGGCCCAAAACAAGGTTGCCAAGACTTCCGCATCCTGCTCGCTCATCGACATCGGCGACGGCGTCTTCTGCCTGGAATATCATTCCAAGATGAACGCCATCAATAAAGAGATGATCGATTTCATAGCTACGACCACGCAGTACGTGGAGGCCAATGGTTCCGGTATGGTGATCGGCAACCAGGCTACCGGCATGCCGGCACCCTTTTCGGCTGGCGGCGACCTATCCTACATGCTGAATCTTGCCAAAGCGGGAAATTTCGCCGAGATCGATCAGTTCATCCGCAATGGCCATGCCAGCATCTTGGGCATGCGCTATGCCCCCTTCCCCGTCGTTGCGGCACCATTTGGCCTGGCCCTGGGTGGCGGCTGCGAAACCTGCCTAGCATCTGATAGGATCGTTGCGCATACGGACCTCTTCATGGGGCTCGTTGAGATCGGTGCCGGTCTGCTCCCCGGCGGATGCGGCATGATCAATCTCTGGCGAAAATACATCGAGTCTAAGCCGGAAGTGGCCAAGATCACCGACCTGGGTGGGTTCTTCATCCAGGCCTTTATGCTTGTGGCCCAGGCGAAGGTTTCCAGGTCCGCGGCCGAAGCCAAGGCTAACGGGTTCCTGGGCGCCAACGACCGGATCGTCATGAACAGGGACAACCTCATCGGCGAGGCCAAGAAGGAAGTGCTCAAGATGCTGGATGACGGGTATGCGCCGCCGATGAAGAAGAAGATCCCCGTATTCGGGCGCGAGGCCCACGGCATGGTCTGGGCCGAGATGCTCAACATGAAGGGTGGTGGATACATCACGCCGCATATGGAGGTCATCGCCAAGAAGATCGCCCACTGCATGTCCGGTGGAGATGTTCCGCAGGGCACCCTGGTGAGTGAGGAATATCTCCAGAGCCTGGAGCGGGAGGCCTTCGTCGATCTGTGGAAAACCGAGAACACCAAGAAGATGGCCGAACACATCATGGCGACGGGCAAACCGCTGATGCTGTAAGGCAGAGAATGAATTGAAACGATAGGAGGAGAAACCTATGTCAGAGGCTTATATAGTCACGTCAGTAAGGACACCCGGATGCAGGAGGACCAGAGGCGCCTTTGCGCAGACGAGGCCCGAGGATCTTTTGAAAGCCGCACTTGATGCTGTGATCGAGAGGACCCCCAGTGTCGAAAAGAAAGACGTCGAGGATATCTTGGTGGGCTGCGCCTTCCCGGAAGCGGAACAGGGATTGAACATCGGCCGCATCATTGCCCAGATAGCCAAATTCCCGGATGACACTTGCGGTGTCACCGTTAACCGGTTCTGCGCTTCTGGTCTGGAGGCCATTGCCCTGCAGGCTATGCGTATCAAGTCCGGCTGGTGCGATGTCGCCATCGGCGCCGGTTTGGAGTCGATGTCCATCGTCCCCATGGGCGGCAACCTGCCGCGCCCTCATCCCGACTGGGCCAAGGAGAACCCGGATGTCTACATGTCCATGGGTATGACGGCCGAGAACGTCGCCAACCGTTACAAGATCACCCGCGCGATGCAGGACGAGTTTGCCTTCCATTCCCAAATGAAGGCCGCTGCTGCCCAGAAGAACGGGCGTTTCAAGGAGATCGTCCCCACACCCGCTGCGAAGTATGTCGAGAAAGGCGGTATGTGGAAGAAGGAGACCGTCATCCAGGACTTCGACGACGGCGTCAGGGGTGATACGACCATCGATGGGCTTGCCAAGCTGCGGCCGGCCTTCGCCGCTATGGGGTCTGTGACGGCCGGCAATTCCTCGCAGACCACCGACGGCGCGGCGGCAACCCTGCTCGTGAGCGAGGAAGCCCTCAAGCGCTTCAACCTGAAGCCGATCGCCAAGGTCAAGTGCTATATCGTAGCAGGCTGCAGGGCGGATGAGATGGGTGTCGGACCGGCCTACGCCATCCCCAAGGCTCTCAAGATCGCGGGCCTCAAGGTTCAGGACATCGGCGTGTTCGAGGTTAACGAGGCTTTCGCTTCCCAGGCAATCTACTCCCTCCAGCAGCTCGGCCTGTACGATGATAAATCTCTGTGGGCCTCCGATAGCGACAAGCGCATCATTAACGTCAACGGTGGAGCCATCGCCCTGGGCCATCCGCTGGGATGCACCGGCGCCAAACTCTGCTCCCAGCTCATGACCGAGATGCAGGCTCACAAAGCGAAGTACGGCGTCGAGTCTATGTGCATCGGCGGAGGCATGGGTGCTGCGGCCGTCTTCGAGCTGTGTGCCTAATCTCACCTGAAACCAGGAACAATGAATGAAAAGGCTGCCATCCCGGCAGCCTTTTTCTTTTCAGGGAGGGCACCCATTTTTCTCAAAAATGGTTTCCACTTGTATTCCGCCTGCACCTTGACCGAAAGGCAACTTTGATGTAGTATCCGCGCTCTGGAGGAAACGCATGGATTTTTATATTGCCTTGTGCCCGCACTTGCATCAGCCGCATTTTCAGCTCGAGGATACCATCAAGGAGGTCTTCAGGAATTCGTACTTTCCCTGGCTAGCTTTCCTGGAGAAGGCCGTCAAGCTGGAGCCGGCGTTTAAGATGAATGCCCATATCTCCGGGCCGCTCCTGCAGTATTGCCTTCGTAAAATGCCGGGGTTCATATCATCTCTGAAAAAATACGTGGACAAGGGTGCAGTGAAGATCGTCGGCGGGCTGGCCGACGAATCCTTCACCCAGCTCTCCTCGCGGCCCGACGACACCTCCTACCAGGTGAATCTCTACCAAGCCCTCATCAAGGCCGCCTTTGGCATCGACGCGTGCGCCTGGGACGGATTTCATATCCCTGAGCGAGAGTGCGGCGAAAACCTGATCGTTCAGCTCACCCGGGCGCTTGAGCAGCATGGGGCACTGCCGCTCTTCTACCTGGATGTGGAGACCTTTTTCCATTCCTATCCGCCTGAGCCGGAGGCCTATGATGATCTGGCATTCAGGTACTTCGGCGTTGTCGATCCGGCGCAGCGCTCGACAGTTCCCTATTTCAACGAATCCGCACTGCACGGCATCTACCGCGATGAACTCCTCGGCCGGGAGTTCTTCGTGGTGCCGATCCATTCCAAGCTCAGGTACTTTTTCTTGAAGAAGAAGTCCATCTTCGGCACCGACCCGCCCTACTCACCCGCACAATACATGGACATGCTGAGGGAAAAGGCCTTTGACGCCACACGCCTCATCAAGAAGAAATCCGGCAGGGATATTCCTCCCCTTTTGCTCATATTCAACGATGCCGAGCTCTTCGGCCAATGGTCCCATGATCCTGAGGGCGACACGAAGTGGCTGCTCGATTTTGTCGGTCTCGTGAGGCATGACCCCCATGCCCACTTCACCACGCTACGGGGGTATTTCGATGCCTTTGGCTATGTGGATACCTATCCCATCAAGACAAGCACCAGTTATACGGAGTTCGAGAACTGGACCATGAAGCGGGGGATCCGGGGAGTGTCTTACGTGGATCCCCAGCTCAGGAGGGTGGTTTCGGTCCTGCGAGAACTCGAGGAAACCCAGGAGATGATCGAGAGGGTGGTGCTCGACAAGGCCACAGAAGACATCGGGAAGCGGTTCGGGCAGCATATTCTCCTAGAGGGGATACCCGATAAGGTGCTGAACAGCCACCGGCGGTACGAACTCGTGCGGCAGTTTCTCCTGGAATTCTGGGGCGAGGATGAAACCAAGGGATATGATATCATCAATCGTGTACGTAACCTCGTCTACCAAGAAGACCCGCGCTGGGCTTCACGCCATCCATCCTTCGGCTCCTGTTCCTATTTTGACCTCACCGGGCTCGCTTACTGCGCCATCGCGCAAAAACTCGGCGATGCGCTCATGGAAAGGCTCACGGGGAATGAGAACGACAAGGAAGAAACCCATGCCATCCAGAAGGATTGGGATAAGGATGGCAATATCGAGGCCGTGATCGCGAATTATCATCAAAACCTCGTAATCTCCAGGAAGGGCGGCACCATCGTCCACCACCAAATCCACTCCCCCTATCTGAAGAATGGCAAATATGAGGACCTCCTCGCCATGGGTGCGGACATCCTTGCCAATCTGCCCATGTTTCCAGCCATCGGTTTCTACAGCCAATGCCTCCTCCATACCGAGACTGACTCCGACCTTTGCATCCAGCTCGACGGCAGACACTCCCGGGTGGAGCGATGCCGAGACGCTCTGCGGGTGAACGTCCTGACCATCGACGGCGCGGACATGGTGAAGATCGGCGACCTCGACACCGCCATGTTCGATATCACCGGAATCAAACGTCGGCAACGGAAGGTGGAGGTGGAACTGTCCACAGTGCAAAAGCTTGCCATGCGCTCTGAGAACCTGGAATTCAAGGTGAAGAAGATCTTCATGGTCGAAGGGAAAGAGTTTTCCTGGAAGATCGTCATCGAGAAGCTGAACAACATGGATAGTCACCGCTGGGGAAGACTCCTCTTCGCCCCGGAGATCGTGAATTCCATCACGCCGGGGGATGACGTTGACTTCAGGATGGAGTCCTTCCTCTACATCTATGGCATGGGGAAGAAAGGATCCGTACGCGTGGATGTGCAGCAGACCGTCTTTACGGACAATGGGTTCGACCAGCGCTCGGAAACATTCACCGTGCCCATATTCAACAGGATAGCGTATGCCGTATATATCAAGTCACCCCGGTATGGCGCATTCGTGGAAGAATATGTGTATGCACTACAGCACAAGACGGCCGCATACATGCAGGGGTTGGTCGTCACACCGGCGGTGCGGCGATTTTACCATGGCTTTGTCTTTGATAAGAACTCACGGCTTGGTTTCCACCAGTCCGGTGTGAAAATCCAACCTGTCTTCACCCTGTCCGACGGCATCGAAACCACCTATGAGGTATCTATGGAGAGGCATATCCACGAACTCGCCTCCTATAAACCCGAAGGAAAGGTGATACCGCTCATAAGGTCCTGAGGACGAGTAATCATGCACAAGCAAGAGATCTTGAGGGCCAACAGGGTGTTTCATGACGAATACGATGCCGCAGTCTATGACCTGAAGTGGGGGAATATCTTTGATATTGCCCAGATGAAAGAGATCCTTTGTACCTTGAAGAAACACACCGGTGAGGATCTCGACCAGATTGACAATTACCTTGATATCGGCTGCGGTACCGGGTATTATCTCGTGAACGTCGGCCTCTACAAGGGGCTATCCCATGCCCATGGCATGGACATCTCGCGGGCCATGATCCGGAAATGCAGAGAGAATGCAGCCAGGACAGCCAGCCCCGTTACCTGCGCCGTATCCGATGCCGCATGCCTGCCCTATGCCGCTGACCAATTCGACCTCATTACGGCACGTGCCATCCTGCACCATGTCCCGGACCCCATGGATGCCTTGCAGGAAATACGCAGGGTGCTCAAGCCGGGCGGTGTCTGCATCCTGCAGGAACCCACGAAGTGGGGCAACCCGCTTTGCTTTGCCCTTACGAATGCCGTTTGGTGGCTGCCGAGGAAACACATGGATATACTGGACGGCAAACAGCACCTCATCACGGAGGAGAAGGCCTTCCTTGCCACCCTTGACGCCCCGCCTGATGCCCACACCTTTACGCCGGAAGATATTAGGAAAATGGTCCATATGCTCGGATTTGCATCCACGAAGGTCTTCGGTTTCGAGTTCCTCGGCAATCTCTTCAACTTCCTTACCTTTCCGTTCCGCCAGATCAAAATGATCCAACCTGTCATAGAGCAGGCGAAAAAGGTTCTGGACTGCATCGATGAAAAGGTGCTCATCTACATCGTGCCCGACTGCCTCTATTTCAACCTGATCATTGTTGTGAGAAAATAGCGATGGGCGTCTTCGAGACAACCTTGCGATTCATGGTACAACGGTACATGGACCTGCTCCCCGATGACCTCGCGTCCCTCTACAGGGGTGGCGGGAGAGAGGCATCCTCCTGGATCGATGCCTTGACGGGCACTGCGGTACCTGATATCCGAGAAAGCTTCCGATTTTATCGCCACGGGTTTGAGGTCTGGAAAAAAGAGCCACTCCTCTCCATCATCTCTTATACCGATCCGCAATCTCTGCTCTACCAGGATGCGATCGCTTTCCTCATACAATTCATGCCGGCGAGAGCCATTGAGCATTTTCTTGAATCCCAGTCGATAGAGGATACATCCCACATACCAGGGGTCCTCTCCACATCCGCCGATGCCAGGAATGCCTTCCGGACCATCTTTGAGACAAACCTTATCCCGGACCTGCTCCACTGCCTCTATGCCATCGTCTACCTCCAGTCCTTCTCCTCCGGCGGGGAGTCTGTCTTTGTACATCATATTCTGCCTCATAGCAACAAGGGCCCGTTCCTCGACGCAGGTTGTGGCTCCGGCTTTACCACCCTCCTCCTCGGGCGTGCGCATGACGGGCTTTCCATCGACTTCTCCCCCCTGAGATTGAACCGCGCCGAGGCCATCTTCACGCATGCCGGAGTGCTCTTTCAGGATGTGATCGACCACATCGCCTTCGAGCGTACGGTCTTCGACGACAAGTTCCCGGTTGACGCCATTCCATGGACCATGGAAGACCACCATGTCGTGCATTTCAAGGTTGGTAACCTGCTCTCCCTTGACCTCCCCGCAGGGTTTGGCACCATCATATGCATGGACGTGCTCGAGCATACCGCCAATCCCTGGCACGTCCTGGAGATACTGGCAGGCTCTCTGAGCAGGGGGGGAGAGCTCTTCATCACTATACCCACCGCCGTCAACCGCATCAGCCACGACTTCGATACGGTACGATTAGGTGCTACCTTCCCCTTCTTCCTCCACCTGCACTTCTTCGACCCCGAAGAGCTCGAAAAACAATTCGAGCAGCTCGGCCTGACGGTATTCCTCAAGAACGCCTATGATACCATCAACCCGGCCGACGACCCCCTTCTGGCCGAACATTTCCCCGTCGGGGTCCTGCCCCTGCAGCTCCTGTACGGAGTGAGGAGATAGCGATGTTCGTCATGGATATCCATACCCATACCGCGGCCTATTCCCCTTGCAGCATCTCGGACCCGCTCGTACACATCGAGCGCGCCTCTACCATCGGCCTCGGCGGTATCTGCATCACCGAGCACGACCGCCTCTGGCCCGAGTACGAATGGAAGGCCCTCGAGCGCGATGCGCGCCGCCTCGGTCTCCTCCTCTTGCCGGGCCAGGAGATCCGTTGTTACGATGCCAATGGCGAGATCAGGGGCGACTTCCTCGTCTTCGGCCCGGAGATCCTCATCGACCGGCCGCTCTTTCCCACCGAGCTCATTACCCTCATCCACGAGAAGAAGGGCATCGTCATCGCCGCCCACCCTTACCGCACCTGGTGCAGCTACCTAGGCGCCGGTGACCTCGTTTACGATCTCGCGCTCGATGCTCTCGAACTCTTCCACCCCCAGCACAACCAGACTTCGGTCGAAAAAGCCCGCAAAGCCATCCAAACCCTGAACATCGCCTCCACCTCCGCCAGCGATGCCCACCGGCCAGAAGAGATCGGCACCTTCGGCACCATCTTCCCCGAACCCGTCACCCGGCTCGAAGATCTCGTCACTCAGATCAAGGGTAGACTCTCCATCCCGACGAGCATGCTCCCGGGCTGGCCCGAAGAAGGTTAAGGCAAAGATCTCTGGAATGTGTCTGGGGGGGAGGGCCCTTTGAGGACAATTCTGCAGGATAAAAGAGTTGGATGTGGCGCATGTGCGCCCTCAGGGCTATCCCTGGCCTTGCCCTTCGAACGTGTATTCGGCACCTTTCATTTTTCTTTTCTGAAAAAAAGTGAGAAGGGAGAGAAGGACTATATCAGCTGAGGCCTTCAAGGAGCATGAGGTGGGCGAAGGCGGCAACGACGAGCCCGTGGGTGATCGTGCCACTCTGCAGCATGGCGTAGACCTTCTGTTTCTCGATGAGCTCTACCCTGATGGACTCAGTGGGGTCGAGTTTCTGCGAGGATTTCAGGGTGACATTGCGGGCTAAGAAAGTGTGGCAGCGATTGGTCTGGATGGCGGGGTTAGGCTCCACGGTACCGATATGGATGACATCCATGCTCGTATAGCCGGTCTCCTCTTCCATCTCGCGGAGAGCCGCCAGGCGCGGGTCGTTCTCATGTGCGTCAATGAGTCCACCGGGGATTTCCAGGGTCTCGGCCATGGTACCGTGCCGGAACTGGCGGATCATGACGATGCGACTATCGGCGGTGAGAGGGATGATGTTCACCCAGTCGCCTAATTCGAGCACGGTGAAGTCGCGGACGATGTCGTTGGGCAGGAAGCGGTAACTATCCTCCCGCAGAGTAACGAGCCGGTTGCGGTAGACGATTCGTGAGTCGAGCCTTATCCAATGATCTTTCAAGCTGGTGCTCCTTGCTGTTTTCCCCTTTCTTGGTATGGAATGTGGGCCATGTCCAGACCGCTATATTGAGATGCCTCATGAGTCAATGGCTCTTGTAAGTTTTTGGAAAGAGGTCCGGGGGAGAACCCATATTCGTACGCGCCAATCAGTGCTGATTCAGCCACCATCAGAGAAACATCGCACAGCAAAAATTCGCCCACTCTAAGCGGGGTTTCCCCGCAAGCTTTCAGATTCGCACAGAAGCGATGTAACACAGGCCGCCATTACTCGAAGAGCTATCGGCAGCAGCCGGATTATCCTGCGGGTTATCCTCGGCCGGGATTGTTGGGGTATCCGGGTCTCTTTGATGGATGAGGTAGTCGTTTGCCGCGGCGAATTCTTCCAGGATGGTCCCCTTAATGGGCCGGACCCATTTCCAGGCCACACCTTCGCCCTCCGGGGTGGTTGCGGTGAAGTCGAGCCAGGCCGAGTGCTTGGCATCAAGGACAATCATGTTCTCGGAAGGAGAAAGGAAGGGCAGGAGGTGCGGGAAGTCCGAAGCCGAGATGCTCAAACGGATGCAGTGCCCCTTCTTGAATATGTTGTCGGTCGGCCAGAGCTCGATGACATAGCAGTAGGTTGTCCCCGGTTCGATGGGGGAGAAATCCGGATGGTTTACAGGATCGAAGGTGTTGATGTAGTAGAACGGGTCGAAGGGGGTATAGGCAGGATCGACCGCAGTGGGATTCTGCGGATCGTAGGGCCGATGCCATGCCGATGACCAGCCAGAGGTGATATTCTTGGCCCGGCCGTTTTCGAATACATCGTTGAGCTCCACCACCCACTGGATATCCTTTTTACCCAGCTGGTCGAGAAGGAGGTTCCCGTCCGTAATCCGAAAGAATTGCTCGATAAGGGCTATGGTTTCGTCGATGGCCTGTTGGGTGAGCGGGTGGGGGAACCAGGATTTTGCCCAGAAGGTGAGGGTGAGGGGGCCTACCACCTCGACATCCTCTTCCAGAGGCTCAGTGGTGAAGGTGAGGACCCCCAGCTCATCGGAACGCTCATCGCCCCACGGTTCGCCCGCATCGATGTCAATGCCCTTTTCGTATTTGGAAATCTGGGCTTCCAGGGATTGAGCTCCGGCCGACCAGCGGTCGTTGGAGCGCGATCGGCGTCCGTGGAACAGGGGCGGGTTGTGTACGAGCACAGGATTCTCAGTTTCGTCATAATCAAATGTGCTCACGTTTTCTGTCAGTCCGTAGTTGTTCAGACAATTCAGGTTGGAGAACCAGTCTCCCTCGATCTTCGAAGGTTTGCGTTCCGAGAGGTACAAGGTCTTTTGCTTGAGCCTCGCTGGAGGCAGCGGCCACGATTTCTCCGCCCGCCACCGCTCCTCGCCCATCACGTAGAGGAGCACGGGGAAGTCTTTCATGAAGCAGTCCTCTTTGCCCTTTATCTTCCAATCGAACCAGCGCGCGACGATTTCCTGTTTGTTCAACAACCCATCCAGACCCATGCCTGAGCTGACATGCGTCCAGGGGCCCATGACGAGGGCCTTGTTTCCCAGGGATTGGTTCTTGAGGCCATACTGGTAATTTTCAAGGGTTCCCGTGGTGAATATGTCGTACCATCCGCCAACGCAGAAAGCAGGAAGTTTTTCAGGTATCGTCCTGTCACCTTCTGGAATGGGTTCCCCATTCACGTATCGCCATCCTTGCTGTGGTTTCTCCGGCCAATAGAGCTGGGCTGCCTTATCCCGGAAGAAATCTCCGTAATAGATATGCATGGGGTCCATCACCCAGCCTACGGTCACTGGAATGTTTGCCAGGTGCTCCTTCCAAATCGAAAACGCCTCTTCCGGATCATCCGTACCAATGAGGGGAAACTGGATGGCAAGGAGTTCGGTGGTGAACAGCCAAAAGGTGATGAATTCTTCGTCAAACATACCTCCATGCCCCACGATCTGCCGGTAGGGATCGCTCATGGAAACAATGGGGAATATAGCCTTGAGATATGTAGACTCACCCGTTTTCTCATCCTGCTCCACGAGCCCTGCCGCCAGAAATTGGATGATGCCCATATATGAGGCCCCGTACATCCCTACCTTGCTTTCGGACCATGGCTGGGAGGGTATCCACTTATCGATGATATAAGCTGTATCGTGCTGTTCGGGTGGGAAAAATGCTCCCCATTGCCCTTCGGCTGACCCTGTCCCTCGATTGTCCACGGCCAGGACATTGTATCCGCGCGGGACCAGTCGCGCCCCCATGAGCACAACATTCTCGCGCCGGTAGCAGGTGGAAATGAGTATGGTGGGAAGCTTCTCATCGGGTTTGGCCCCCTTCGGCCTCAGGAGGGTGGCCCAGAGGTCGAGACCGGGGATGATTTCCTGCTTGCCAGTTCCGGGCCCTCGCATCTGGTCAGGGATCGGGATCCGGACATTCAGGGACACCTCAACATCATCGTCAAGGCCCATGTCCTGTAGGGCTTTTATCAGGTTTTCGCCCGCATCTGAAGCGAGCACGGCCGCAGAGGCACAGGGTTGAAATCCTGCCACAAAAAGGAAAATCACCAGTAGGGAAAAGAATCTACGCATAGCTCTACTCCTCGATTTTTTTCCATTGCATGGCAACGCAATACAATAGTCTGTAAGGGCATATTATGTTGCTGATATTCCCTGGCGTCAAGGGTAAACCTGCTCCTTGCCCTTGGGGATATCAAAGTCATCCAAATCGAAACTTGTATTTCCCAACCTTTACTATGTAAACTGCATAATTCTTGCCATTGCGCCAGGATCCTGCGGGGTGGAAGTACCAATGCAATCTCGGTATATGCCCATGAGCATATTTCGCGCTTTATTCCCGGATGCAAGGCTTATCATGATCGCTCCCTCTCCAGTCTTTCGCATTCCTTTACGTAATTTTGCCACCTGGGTGTGGGAAAAAATATTCACCCGGTGGGAAATTCCTTGCCCTTTTTTT
>Ga0315284_10006180_pt1 | contig 17061 bp, 19 predicted proteins | sample YL17G09_16_MG_FD_203696 | JGI IMG/M metagenome (GOLD analysis project Ga0315284, IMG submission 203696) | Sediment microbial communities from Yellowstone Lake, YNP, Wyoming, USA - YL17G09_16 | ecosystem: Environmental > Aquatic > Freshwater > Lake > Sediment | place: USA: Wyoming | collected...
ACCTCTTTTCCGTCGAGTACCATCTCCTGAATCATTACCCCGTATATGATGGCTCCAGGCGTAATGTCTTTCACGCGGTTAGTAATATTAAAAAAAGCATCCGCTACCTCTTTTTTGCTATTGAGGTTTAATCTGATACCACCTACATCACTTTTATGGATAATCTGGGGCGAAATGATTTTCATGGCTACGGGATACCCTATTCCCTTTGCAGCAGCTACAGCATCCTCTGAGGTTCTGGCTAACAGACTCTTTGGTTGTAGAAATCCGTAAGTCTTGAGCACTTCATAAACCTCTGATTCACTTAACCGCTCACGTTTTTCTTCCTTAACCTTTTCAAAAATATATGAAACCTTGTCTTTTAAATCGTCAAGACGGGCATAGGTCTTATCAGGCTTGTTAATCAATACCTGATAGCGATACATCGCATTTAATGAGGACACAGCATCTTCCGGATAACTGTAATTGGGAACATGAGACTTCATGAGAATCTTTGCTCCAGGTTCAACCCTTTTCTTTCCCATAAATGAAGTAAGGATAGGTTTGTCTATTGAACTGGCAATAGATGCAACTGCTGTTGCAGTAGCGTCTACATCCACGATCGCTGTAGGTGTCAAGAGTACTATGACACCATGAATCTTCTCATCTTGTAATACTATAGTGAGGGCCTTTGCATATCTTTCTGCACTTGCATCTCCCAGTATATCCACGGGGTTATAGAATGAAGCAAAAGGCGGGAGAAAGGTTCTGAGTTTATCCACGGTTTCTTTATGTAAGGGAATGAGTTGAAGACCTGCCTGATCACTTGCATCTGCTGCGAGGATTCCAGGTCCGCCGGAATTGGTTACTATGGCTATGTTAGGCCCATGAGGCAAAGGTTGATTGGCAAAAGCAAGAGCAAAATTGAACAGTTCAGCAAATGAATGTGCCCGAATGACCCCGCTCTGTTTAAAGGCAGCATCAAAAGCCGCCTCACGGCCTGAAAGTGCACCTGTATGAGAAGAAGCTGCTCTTGCTCCTGAGCTGGTAATGCCAGACTTTAATATAATAATAGGCTTCTTCTTAGAAACCTGGCTGGCGGTTTCCATGAACTGTCTTCCATCTTTTACCCCTTCAATATATCCTAAAATTACCTTGGTATTCTCATCCTCAGCTAAGGCCAGCATAATATCTGTATCTGAGATATCTGCCTTATTCCCCATGCTTATGAATTTTGAAAAACCTATATCTTCAGCCAGTGCCCGATCAAGGACAGCAACGCAAAGTGCACCAGATTGGGAGAAAAATCCGATACTCCCGGTGGCGGGCATGCCTGCTGCAAATGAGGCATTCACTCTTGAGTGGGTATCTATCACACCAAGACAATTTGGACCGATAAACCTCATTCCTGATTCTTTTGCTCTTCGTACCAGGTCATCCTCCAGCTTAGTCCCCTCAGATCCGCTTTCACCAAAACCAGCAGTGATGATTATGGCAGAGTCAATCTTTTTTACTCCGCATTGAGAAATAACTTCTCCAACTTTGGGAGGTGGAACTACGACCACAGCCAGTCCAACTTCACCTGGTATATCCAGAATGGAAGGGTATGCCTTTACGCCTAAGATTTCAGGTGCTTCAGGATTAATGGGATACACAGCTCCTTGATAGCCATACTGTAGTATATTTTTAAGGATATCATACCCCACCTTCCCCGGTGTTCTCGATGCCCCGATGACTGCAATTGACTGTGGATTAAAAAAGTTTTTTTGCATTCTTAAATTTCATCTAAAAGTATATTTTCCTAATAACACTGAGTTTAAAAAATCTGATACGCTCAAAAGAAGCGCTTTGAGATACTATATTACCCGAAGCATCATGTGATTTCAAAGAGAAATCGTTAATGATTTCGACAATGCAAAGATAAAACTACTCGGATAGTGAGAGAATAAATTCTCTCGACTTCAGTGGTTTTGTGAGTATATGGTGTATATGCATATCTATAATGCTGGAAAGCTCTGAAAGAAGCATCTTTGAAGGCCGAATTCTATTTATTTTTTTCGTATCCCAGGTGAGCAAATCTTTATAGAGTTTTACCACGCCTGGTGAAAGTTTCGCTGATGAGACCATCCCGGATGAGCAGGTCTCACAGAGAATGGTTCCATGGGCCACATAAAAACAATTTCCTTTTCTCCCGCATCTTCCACATGCGTCAAGCTTGGGAACATATCCGGTGAGCTCAAGAAATTTAATTTTATAGTGAAGGATCGCCAGATTCTTATTGGAATTATTTTCAATATTGTATAAGGCATTTAAGAATAAAAAGTACACCTCTTTGTTTGCCTCTCTCTCAGGAATGAAATGCAGGGTAAGTTCTATTATTTCTGATACCTTCAGAAAAAAACTCAGGATATCCCTTATTGACTGGAATGAGTGAATGATATCCGACTGAGTCAATCGTGGAAGTGAGGCATCTTCCTTACCCCAGAAAGAAATCTTCGATTGCACAAGAGGTTCAAGACTGCTCCCGAACCTGCTTTTGATCTTCCGTGGGCTTTTTGCAAATGTCTTGACAACTCCAAAATCAGAGGTAAGATAGGTGACGAGAAGGTCTGCTTCACCAAAGGATGTGGTTCTTAAGACAATGCCCTCGGTCCTGTGGAGCATTAGATAATATTTCCGAAGTCCTCAGGCCTAAGATTTTTAAGCCACTCCTCGAGTTCATCTGCGCTTTTTCTTTCCATAATGCTGTCTTCTACAAATATAGGGGAGCTGGCTCTTAACGCAACTGCGACCGCATCACTTGGTCGGGAGTCTACTAAGGTTTCTTTTTTCCCATCGCTGATGCAGACAAGTGCATAGTATGTGTTTTCCAGAATTTCTGTGACGATGATCTTCGTTACTTTTACCTTAAGGCTATCAACTATATTTTTTACGAGGTCATGGGTAAGAGGTCGTGGGGTTACCACCTTTCCTAACGCAAGCGCTATTGAATCAGCCTCAGGTTTACCGATCCAGATGGGGAGAGTCCCGTCTCCATCCACTTCTTTCAAAAGGAGGATATACATACTACTACGAGGATCAAACAGCAGACCTTCAACCTTCATTTCGATTAACATCTATTAGTATCCTAATTCCCTCAGGGTTGTTTTATTGTTTCGCCAGTCTTTTTTAACCTTTACCCATAATTCGAGAAAAACTTTTGTATTGAGGAGTCTTTCAATGTCAATTCTTGCGGCACTTCCTATGGATTTGAGCATTGCACCTCTTTTTCCTATTATAATACCTTTTTGACCTTCTCTTTCAACATAAATATTGCCGCTGATTACTATGAGACCATCTTCTCTTTCCTTCCATTCAGTAATTTCAACAGCAACAGAATAAGGCACCTCCTCTTCTGTCATTTCCATAACACTTTCTCTTATTATCTCGGAGACCATAAATCTTTCGAGTTGGTCAGTTATAAATTCATCAGAATAATATTTAGGACCACTGGGCATAGAGTCATAGATTCTTTTCATAAGCATGCTCATCCCGTCCTGTTTCAATGCAGAAAGAGGAATTATCTCCTGAAATGAGTAAAGATTGTTGAAGTGATCTATGAGCGGAAGAAGGTCTGTTTTCTTGATTGTATCTATTTTGTTTATCAGCAAGAAAACAGGAGAACGAACTTTCTTCAACATCTCGATGACAGATAAATCTTCTTTCTCAGGAGAGTGTGGTTCGACCATAAATAAAATAATATCTACTTCATTTAATGCTTCAAGAGCAGTTTTCACCATTGCTTCGCCAAGTTTATGCCTTGGTTTATGGATTCCAGGTGTGTCAATAAAGATAATCTGTGCATTGGGAAGCGTTTTTATGCCGATAATCCTGTTTCTTGTTGTCTGCGGTTTTGTTGTAACGATTGCAACTTTTTCGCCGAGAATGGAATTCAGAAGAGTAGACTTACCGACATTGGGTCGTCCAATGATAGATACATAGCCCGACCGAAAATCTTTTAGTTCTTCACCTATCACACATTACTCGTTTTTAAAGAAAGCCTGTCCACTGCCTCTCTTATTCTATCAACGCCTTTTTTTATCTCATCAAGAGATGTTGCGTAAGAGAGCCTTATGTAATTGTCGTCGCCAAATGCTTCTCCATGCACAAGGGCAACCTTTGCCTCTTCAAGAAGGTAGAGAGCGAGATCTACTGAAGATGATATTTTTTTGTTGCCAACCGATTTGCCGTAAAGTCTTGATGTATTGGGGAATGCATAAAAAGCTCCTGTAGGGGTAATACAGCTCATGCCAGGGATAGAATTAAGTTCATTGATGAGAAACCTTCTCCTCTTATCAAATTCAGTGATCATGAGAGCAATAAAATCCTGTGGTCCTGTGAGTGCCTCAACAGCTGCCTTCTGAGCAATAGAAGTAGGATTCGATGTGGACTGGCTTTGTATATTCGTCATAGCCTTCATTATCTCCTTTGGTCCAGCTGCATAACCAATTCTCCAGCCTGTCATGGCATAGGATTTTGAAACGCCGTTTACCACTATTGTTTTTGATATTATTTCTTTGTCGAAAGAAGCAATACTCACATGTGTGACACCATCATAGGTGATTTTCTCGTAAATCTCATCAGAGATAACATAGATTTTATTTTTAAGGACTACCTCTGCTATTTTTTCGAGAGTCTTTTTATCATAAGTAAGTCCTGTTGGATTTGATGGAGAATTGAGGATTAATGCCTTTGTCTTTTTCGAGATATGAGATTCAATTACCTCAGGCTTAAGCATAAACGAATCAGACTCCAATGTCTTTACAAAAACCGGAATTGCGTCATTAAGAATAGCCTGGTCAGGATATGAGACCCAGTATGGTGACGGGATTAAGACTTCGTCGCCAGGATTAAATAATGCTTGTGCAATATTGTAGAGGCTATGTTTGGCGCCACAGGAGACAATGATTTCGTCACGTGCATAATCCAGATTGTTGTCTCTTTTGAATTTGTCAATAATCGCATCCTTAAGAGGATCAATACCTCCTACAGGGGTGTATTTTGTAAAGCCATCTTTGATTGCCTTTATTGCTGCCTCTTTTATATTATCAGGGGTGTCGAAGTCGGGCTCACCTACTCCAAAACCTACGATATCAATTCCTGCTGCCTTCATTGCTTTTGCCTTTGCGTCTATAGAGAGAGTCGGTGACGGTTTGATTTTTTTGGCTCTGTCGGAAAGCATACCTGTATCCTCCTTTTGATTGATCTGCTCAACAGGTTATTATTTTAAAATAGTTCACTACGTTCATTTAAGACAGTCACTCTTCGAATTCATCACCCTACTTAATACTCTTAATCTTTTCAAGCGTATCACTATAAATTACTTTTTTCGCAGGATTAAGCTCTATTGCCTTCAGCACAAGCTTTTCAGCCTCATCAAGGTTGTCTTTTTTTGTGAAATAAAGCCATGCGAGATTATTATAAGCATCAGCGTTATCAGGATTTTTCTTTATAGCCTTCCTGTAATATTTCTCGGCATCTTCCAGTTCATTCTTCTGAAAATATACATTTCCAAGATAAAGATATGCAATTGGCAGTTTCTTGGAAGCTCTATCATATTCCTTTATCGCATTGTTTAATTCACCATTTTTTTCATAAGCAACCCCCAGGTTAAGATGCTCTTCAGGGCTGAGTGGGTCATCAAGCACTATTATTCTCGGAAAAGCACAAGCAAGGAAGCATGGAGCTAAGAGCATAGTGCAAAGAGCTACTAGAAGGCGGAACTGACATCTTAAAATTGACTGTTTGGCAGGTCCTTTGCTCTTTGCTCTTTGCTCTTTGCTTTTCATAGGGGTTTTATGAGAAGTGTCCAGTATTTTGTTCTCTCCCATGCCTTTGTAAAATCTTCCTCAGAAATAAATTTCCCTTTGTCTTTTCCTGAATTGACTATCACACCATGTCCACTATATCCAATAACGACCATAAAGTGATTAACCTGATAAAGGGAAATGCCATAATCAACGAAGACGATAACTGGATAGCCAGAATCAATGTTCTTTTTCAAATCCTCCATGCTGCCCTTATAGGTGGTTGCATTCAATCCCTTCTTCTGTGCATAAATAATCATATCAACAGTTAATGTCCCTCTCGCAGATTCACTGTAAATTTCTTTTGCGATATTATCAGGAGTTACATTAACTCCCCAGTAGTTTAATACACTTGCAAGTGATGCAGGACCACATTGATATTCTTCTTGGGGGTAAAACGGAATGTTATCTAAGAGTATCGGGTTTGAATCAAAACGAACAGAAACCGTTGAACAGGCACTCAGTATGATGACAATGATGGTGAGAAGTATGTAATGACAGTTCATGTAATGCCTTTGTAGTCTCATCTCTGGATTTGAATAAATAATAGGATAATTTGTGTCCGTTATTCGGAAAAACATTGCTTTCCCTCTCAATGGAGATGAATAACGGACACTGGAAGCTATAAATAACTATTTGGTCACAATGACCTTATGCCCCGTTAATTGGATTATTAATACAACAAGCAATGCTATCACGAGGAGTGCGATAATCACTCCCAGCGCGTCGCCACCTACTTTCAGTTCATCAAGCTGTAGAGCAATTTGGTGGATCTGCTGGTCACTGAGTTGATGAAGCCTTTTCTGGATTTCATCCTGTGTGAGACCAAGCTGTGCAAGTCGCTCAGTTACTACTTTCATTTCCAAAACTTTCTGTATTTTTTCAAGGTGAGCAGTCCTGTCTACTTCTGTGAGGGCAAGTATCTCTGAGGGTGCGAGACCTGCATCTACCCTCGGTGCAATTCCTATAATGAACATTGCGATAGCAAGATACCACGTCATGTATTTCATTAATGGTATTCTCATATTATTCACCTCCTTTTCTTTTATTATTTTACTTAATTAATAAAATGAAAGATTTTACTGTTTCTCTCCAAAAAGTTCTTCATCTTGTTTGTTTTGTATTCTTTTAACAAGCTCTTCATAGGAACTCGTACGGATAATTTTACTAAATTGATTTCTATAGTTATTTACGAGACTTACGCCCTCTATGACCACATCATACACATCCCATTTATTATTCTTCTTCAGGAGCTTATATTCTATTGGTATTTCAACATTCCTTTTCGTAATTATTTTGGTTTTTACTATGGCATATCCATCATCTATCTTTTCATCTGTATAGATAATCTTTTCATCTGAATAATTTTCTATCTTTTTAATATACGACCTTTCAAGGAGATCGGAATATAATGAGACGAACTCTTTTTTTTCTTCCGGTGTTCTTTGTTTCCAGTACAGAGCGAGAGAACGTTTTGCCATCTCTTCAAAATCAAATTTCTCTCCGACTGCTTTGCGTATTGCAGTCCGCCGTTCTTTTACTTTCCCGGGTTTTTTCAATTCCTTATTATTTAAAATGTCAATAACCTTATCTATGGTTTGCTTCATCTGATCTGTTGGTACCCCGGCATAGGCAGTCACTAATAGGGATAATGACAATATAAAAGAAAAGAGCACCACACAAAACAGTTTTATATTCTTCATAAAGCCTCCTGTTATTTCAGTTCCTTAAGGTCTGTGCCTGTTGCATATAAAAGGATTGCATACGAGAGTTTATGATTGTAAAGAGACTTCAGGTAGCTTGCCTTTGTGAGAGCATACGCGCTTGCAGCATCAGTAACTTCTCTTGCTTCACCAACACCCATATCATAGTTTGCAATTGCAGAGACAAGCCACTTATTTGCATTCGTGTAAGCCTTTTCAGTCTCTCCTATATTCTTTTTTGCCTCTTCTAAATCAAGGTATGCTCTCCTTACCTGAAGCGGAATTGCCTCATCAGCAAATCTCTTTTTTTCAGAGAGTTTGGCGTATTCTGCCTCTGCCTCCTGCACCCTTCCCTTTGTCATACCAAAATCAATGGACCACTTGAGTCCTAAATAGGCTGCAATGAATCTATCTCCGAAAACATCAAAGACATAGGGGTTTTTTAACCTGTCCCTGTTTGTCGATCCTGCGATATATCCTCTTGCGCCAAGAAAAATCTGTGGATAATAATTACTTTTCTCCACATCAATAAGGGCACGTTTCGCATTGAGGCCTTCCTGAAGCTGAATAAATTCCGGCCTGGGAGCTGGAGTCATTTTCAAATATGTATTCAGTTCATCAGTCGCCTGCTCTTCAGGGGTAAGGGAAGAATCAGCAACCTCAAACTCTGTGCCTCTGGGCAAGCCCATACTTGTTCTAAGGGCATCCTTTACAAGGGCAATTCCTTTTTCGGTCTCGTTGAGATTCTTCTCCGCCTCACCCAGAAATGCCCTGAATTTATAGAGATTAATCTCATCCGCCCATGGAGAGTCAGCCGCGAGCTGTTTTTCTGTTTTCTCTATGGAACGGGTAAGCTCATCCTTTATCTCGAGGAGAAGGTTTCTCATATCCTTTGCAAGGAGAAGACTGTAATAGAGTTCCTTTGTCCTTAAAATAATATCTGAGGTCTTTTTATCTACTCCTGCCCTCGCTGCCTTTATGCCACTTGAGGCAGCGCTTTTATAACTGCTTATCTTGCCAAAAGTATAAATGGGCTGTACCACATTCAGACTAAAACTCCCAAAAATCCCGTTTATGGAACTGTCGGAAATGCCAGTTTTCAGGAACTCATCCTTTCTTGCCTCTGTTGATGGCCCTGTTAATGCGACAATTTCTATCTGAGGATACTCTGCTGAATCAGCCTGCATCTTCTTTGACTTGTAAACTTCTTCTTCATAGCGTGATTCCCCGATTTCAGGGCTTATCTCCACCGCCTTTTTAATACACTGGTTAAGGTCAAAAACAATTTTCCCCTTCTCCTTTTTCGGGCTATCCTGACCATATGCGGGAATAAGGAGCATGATAAAGGAAAGATACACAAAACACGCGGTAATAATATCATTCTTTTTCATGTCACCTCCTAAACCTTTCCAAATACATATTTTGATATCAACTCTTCGATATCGATTGCAGATTCTGTTTCCCTTATTTTTCCACCATTGGGTATAATCTTATCAGATCCTCCAGGTGTTATCTGCACATATTTCTCACCGATAAGCCCCTTTGTTTTTATGGATACTATTGCGTCCTCCTGAATCTTAACATCGCCATTAATCGAAAACTCAACCAATGCTTGGTAGTTTTTCTCGAGTCGCAGACTCTTTACCTTTCCCACCTCCACACCTGCTATCTCGACAACAGTACCCGGTTTAATTCCTCCAGCCTTTTCAAATTCAGCATAAACAGAGTAATAATTGACACCTAAGACATCGAGCTTCCCAAGCTTTACAGATATATATCCAAGAGAAATAATGCCTATTAATAAAAAGAAGCCCACAGTCAATTCAAGATCAAATTTCTTCATTTTTAACCTCCTAAGTCTAAAATACCTCTATTGGTCCTTCCAGGCTTCCAGTTATGAACTGCCTGACTACTGGATTGGAGGAGCTTTTAATCTCCTCAGGCGTGCCAACTTCTGTAATAACGCCATTGTGCAACATGGCAACCCTGTCAGTAATCTCAAAAATCTCTGGAACCTCATGGCTTATTACTACACCTGTATAACCATATTTTTCATGGGTGGCCTTTATAAGTCTATGTATGGAACTTGTAATAATGGGATCAAGGCCTGTAGTTGGCTCATCAAAAAGCACTATAGACGGCTCTGTAATGAGTGCCCTCGCAAGGGCGACTCTTTTTTTCATGCCCCCGCTCAGCTCCGCAGGATTCTTCTCCTCAGTACCTTTAAGTCCAACATCCTCCAATGCCTGCATGACCCTATCCCGAATCTCCCCTTTGCTGAGTTTTGTCTTTTCACTCAACAGAAAAGCAACATTTCCATATACAGTGAGAGAATCAAATAATGCCCCTCCTTGAAAAAGCACACCCAATTTCTCCCTTATCTTATCAAGTTTCTTTGGGTCAAGCCTTGTAATATCCACTCCGTCAATCAATACACTTCCTCTATCGGGCATGAGAAGACCGATGATGTTCTTTAACAGCACACTCTTACCCACGCCACTCTTCCCCATTATGGTTATCACCTCTTTATCAGAGATTGTCAAATTCACACCATTAAGAACCTTCTGGTCATCAAAGGATTTATGGAGGTCAATAATTTCGATCATTCAATACCTCTCATAAAAGAACAGATCCGAGGATATAATCCCATACGAGAATAAGTATGGAGGACAAAACAACGGCTTCTGTTGTGGATTTACTGACACCTTTTGCCCCGTATCCTGTGTAAAAGCCCTTATAGCAGCATACCCACGACACTATCACTCCAAAACTGAGGGATTTATAAAGTCCCACCATTATATCCTCCATGTTCACATAATCCTCCATAAGAGAGAAGTATGTACCTGAACTGATTCCAAGGATTTCTACCCCGACCACATATCCACCATATATGCCAATTACATCAAATATAGCTACAAGCAGAGGAAAAACTATTATGGCGGCAACGATGTTGGGCACAATAAGATACCGTATAGGATTAAGTGCCATTGCCGTAAGGGCATCTATCTGCTCTGAAATCCTCATCATCCCTATCTCCGCGGTAAGAGCAGACCCTGCCCTTCCTGTAACCATCAAGGCAGAAAGTACGGGTCCCAGCTCTCTAATGAGACTGAGGGCAATGCCGGGACCGAGCAGTGCCTCTGAGCCAAACTTCCTGAGGATATAGAATAACTGAAGGGCAAGAACCATTCCTGTAAATGAACCTGTGAGTAGAATGACTAACATGGATTTATTGCCAAAAAACCTTATCTGTCGTAAAAGCAAATTAATTTTAAATGGAGGAGTAAAAATAAAATACATTGAATGTATCAAAAAAATAAGCATATGACCCATTCTTCTCAGTGTTGTGAGGAACCATGAACCCGATGTCCTTACTATGTTTTTCATTAATTATCTTGAATAGTTTTTTGTTAATAATCTTAGCATATTCTTTAGTCTATTTTTGTTCTTCTTAAGAGCTCAGGAAGCCTCAACATATGTTTTCCTTGATTTGCTACCAAGAGATGTCAGGATTTCATATGATATCGTGTGAGCTCTCAATGCAAGCTCATAGGCGGTTATTGATTCCTTTCCCTGTTGCCCGAGCATTATCACTTCGTCGTCTTCACTTATATTTTTGATATCAGTTACGTCAATCATTGTGAGGTCCATACATACTCTTCCCACAACAGGTACACGCCTTCCTTTTACAAGAACATCTGCATTATTGGAAAAAAGTCTATTATAGCCGTCTGCATATCCAACAGGTATCACACCAATTCTGCTTTGCCTTTTTGTGATGAATGTCCTTCCGTAACTTACCGGAGAGGCCGGCGCCAGGTTTCTTATACAGAGGATTTTTGTTTTGATTTTCATTGCAGGCATCAAATTTATATGCTCGGATGGTAAAATGGAAGCTATGTTTTGGCCAAGAGGAGAATACCCATAAAGCATTATTCCTGGTCTTACTGCATCAAGATAGGCATCCTTAAATGTTAAGACTGCAGCACTGTTTGCTATATGCGAAAAGATTTTTCTATTCAATTTTCTTGAGAGAGCCTCTCTTACCTTATTGAATTTTTCAAGCTGGATAGTAGCATATGACTTATCTGAAAGGTCTGCATCTGAAAAGTGGCTGATAAGTCCTGTTATTTTTATTCTTTGCATCTTTGCAATTTTCTCTAAATCATTAATGAGAGCATTACCACTCAATCCAATTCTTCCCATCCCGGTATCTATTTTCACGTGAATGTGTAGTACCGTATTTCTTTTCCTTGCTTCAGTTGACAGAGAGCGTGCATCATCAACGTTATAGACAACAGGAATAAGCTTAAAATCAAAAAATTCCCTTACCTCTTTTCTGTCAAACAATACAATGATTGGCGCAGTGATGCCTGCATCTCTCAGTTTTACCGCTTCATCTATAAATGCGACTGCAAGATAAGAAGCGCCCTCTTCAATAAACTTTTTTGAAACTTCTACAGCACCGTGACCATATGCGTCTGCTTTAACCACAGCAATGATCTGGCGGTTTTTGACGATTTTCCTGACAGCCTGGAAATTATATGCTATCGCAGAGAGATTAACCTCTGCAATTGCTCCTCTATCCACCTTCTTTTTTTTCTATCTCTTCTTTCTTCTTTTCCTGAGACGCGTCTTTCTTAGGCGTCACATCTATTTCTTCTGGTTCAGACATACCCTTTTTAAAATTTTTGATTGCCTGTCCGATACCCTTGCCAATCTCAGGTAATCTTGTTGCACCAAACAGAACAATAACTATTACCAGAATAATGATCAGCTCTTGCATTCCTAAACCAAACATATCTCTCCTCCTATCTCCTTTTCAAAATCTTCAGGTGTATTTATATTCACAAAGGACTTTCCCTTTGGGTCTATTGCCCTTATCTCCTCTTCCTTTATATAAAGGACGTTTATTTTTTGCAGAAATTGTCTCAGGACTGTCTCTCCATTATTTATACTCTCTTCCATACTATTGATTATTTCTTTTGAGTAGATACCTAAAAGAGGCTGCGGCCTTTTATCAAATAGAGGGATGATACCATCCCATTTCCTTTTTTCTGAAGGGTGAAAAGTATCAGGTGTAACATTTATTTTAGGATGAGGGAAGCTTTTAGTGCTTTCTTCCCACCTATTAACGATAAACAGTACAAGTTCAGGATTTATAAAAGGCATATCGCATGCTATCACAAAAATCTCAGGAGCTTTTAGACTTGATAAGGCTGAAAGTATCCCTGTCATTGGTCCTCTGTATTTCATTATATCTCCGACCATCGGTACACCGAGATAAAAATAGAGCTCGGGGGTGTTCGTACTTATAACAACTCTCTTAAAGATTGTGTTGAGAAGTTCAACGGTAGAATCGATAATTCTCCTGCCGCCTATCTCGAGAAATCCCTTTACTGCCGATAGTCTTTTATTTTCTCCGCCAGCTAAAATCAAAGCATCCACGTCTCTATACCTCACATAGCTTTTTATTTTCAGTGGTTTATGGACAATTCACTATAAAATCAAATTTGTCTTAATTTTTATAGTTTATTAAAATCTTGCTTTTAATACAAGGCAAAAAGTCTTAGAACTTATGGAATTTTTCTCTTGCTCTAATATGATATTTATGATATTTTAATAGTCAGAAGAAAGGTTAGGTTATACAGAGTTGTTATCAGTTGTATTTGTAGGCACATGCCTGCCCTGTTGGTGATAGGTGAAAAAGTTGATCCGGCAAATTAGATCTTTTGGGAGCCTGTGTAAGGAGTTGGTGTGCATGTCTCCGGCGAGGAGAAAGCCTAAAGACCCCTTCAGGGCACCCACCTATTATTTAGGCGGATCTGATTCTTTGCTTACACGGCAGGGCGGGTTTATTTTAGTGAACGTAAGGCTGGTTTTTATGACACTTTTACTTTTGTGGAGAATTATAACTAATTGTATTATAGAGAATAGATGGAACATTATTTTGAAGATTAACTATCTCTCTCCTTCAAAAGTCCTCCTGAAGTCATAGTCCAGCCAAAGAAGTAAAATTCTAAAAAAAGAGGCATTACGCCTTATGCAAAATACAAATTCTCCTCTTGCGAGAATTCGAAGGAAGGAGGTTGAGGATAGAAATGACTTTTAATGAATATTTGTTCATAGGCACCCTTACAGGGCTTATTGTTGTGTTAGTCCTTAGTCTTATATATCGTGCAAATCTCAGGAGCAAGAAAGGTGCTCTAAAAAGAGAAAAAACACAGATAATTGAGGAGTCGAAGAAAGAAGCTGAAAGAATAAAAAAAGAGGCAATAATTGAGGCAAAAGATATTGTCTACCTGGCCAAATCAGAGGCTGAAAAGGAACTAAAAGAGCGACGCTCAGAGCTCAATCATCTTGACAAAAGGTTGAGGCAGAAAGAGGAAACAATTGAGAGAAAATACGAACAATTTGAAAAGAGAGAACAGGAGTTCAATAGGCGAGAGAAGGATTACACTTCAAAAGAGCGCACTATTCAAGAGAAAGAAGCTCATTACGACCAATTGATTAAAAACCAGAAACAATTACTTGAGAATCTATCAGGATTGAGTTCTGAAGATGCAAAACAGGAGCTTTTAAGAAAAGTTGAAGAGGAATCAAAGTTTGAAGCAGCGAAGCTTATCAAAAAAATAGAAGACGAGGCAAAAGAAAACGCTGAGAAAAAGGCAAAGGAAATAATGGGGCTGGCAATCCAACGGTACTCAAGTGACTATGTTGTTGATGCGACCGTAACTGCAGTAACCCTCCCCAACGATGAAATGAAGGGAAGAATAATCGGCAGGGAAGGAAGAAACATAAGAGCACTTGAAGCTGCAACAGGTGTTGATCTGATTGTCGATGATACACCTGAGGTAGTCACGCTTTCAGCCTTTGACCCTGTCAGACGCGAAATTGCACGACTCTCTCTCGAAAGACTTATCACGGACGGGAGAATACACCCTACAAGAATCGAAGAGATCGTTGAAAAGGTAAAAAAAGAAGTAGATACACATATAAGGGAAGAAGGGGAAAAGGCTGTATTTGACTTTGGCCTGTCGGGTATTCACCCTGAACTGATAAAACTAATTGGCAGGCTTAAATACAGGACATCATATGGCCAGAATGTACTTCAACATTCAAGAGAAGTTGCATATCTTGCAGGTGAAATGGCCAGTGAACTTAGAGTAGATTTCAAACTTGCAAAGAGAGCAGGCATTTTACATGATATCGGAAAATCTGTTGATCACGAAGTAGAAGGTTCTCATCAAGAGATTGGTGCAAACATAGCAAAGAAATATGGAGAGAATCAGAAAGTAATAAATGCTGTTTTGGTTCACCACGGAGAAGGAGATCCTTCAACAGTTGAGGCAGCTCTTATAGCTGCTGCAGATGCCCTGTCAGCTGCACGGCCAGGCGCAAGAAAAGAGAGTATAGAAAATTATCTTAAGCGCCTTGAGAAGCTCGAACAGATGGCACTCTCCTATAAAGGTGTTGACAAATGCTATGCAATCCAGGCAGGGAGAGAGATAAGGATAATCGTAAAGCCTGATGATATAAGTGATGAAATGTCCTCGATAATGTCAAGGGAGCTTGCGAAAAAAATAGAGGCAGAAATGACATATCCTGGTCAGATAAAGGTTACCGTGATCAGGGAATCACGGTATGTGGAATATGCAAAATAAATGGGAAATTGAAAATAAAAAATGAAAGTTCTTTTTATCGGTGACATAATTGGCAAGGTAGGCAGGATTACGACAAAAGAGTTGATTCCTAATATTGTGAATAGATATAAGATAGACCTGGTAATTGCAAATGGTGAAAATGCAGCAGGCGGTTTTGGAATAACTGAAGAGGTAGTTTCTGAGATTTTTCATTATGGTGTTCACGTGATTACCACTGGAAATCACGTCTGGGATAAGAAAGAGTTTGCTACTCAAATCGTAAAAGAAGACAGGGTATTGAGGCCATTAAACTATCCTCCCGGAGTTCCTGGATATGGAAGTATACTTTACACACTCCCAAATGGCGAGAAAGTAGCAGTGATTAACCTCTCAGGACGTGTGTTTATGTCAACTATGGATTGTCCTTTCAGAGTTGGAAAAGAGGAGGTAGAGAGGCTCGCCAGTGTCACAAAAATAATCATTGTGGACTTCCACGCAGAGGCTACCTCAGAGAAGATTGCCTTTGGCTATTTTATAGATGGCATGGTGAGTGCGGTAATCGGTACACACACCCATGTCCAGACTGCTGATGAAAAGATACTCCCTCATGGAACAGCATTTATCACAGATGTGGGAATGACAGGTCCGGACAACTCAATAATCGGGATAAAAAAGGAGCAAGTAATACAGCGGTTTCTCACAAGTATGCCGGTGCGACTTGAGCCAGCCAAGGGCGATGGCATTTTTAATGCTGTTGTTATTGAAATTGATGAGAGCACTGGAAAATCCACGGCGATTCAGAGGTTACAACTTAAGTATCCATAAGTGCAGATAAATAACTTAGCGTAGTCTTATTGATGAAGCCCCTGCCCCTCCCAAACCCTTAGTAGATCCATAAAAGAATTCTGTAACAATTTAAGCCTTATTTATTTCTATGTTGCCTTTTGCTCTCCTGCTTCAGCAAGCCTCGGCTCTACGAGTCGTAGACCAAGCCCCTTTTTGAAACATAATAATTCAAGTTGCAGCTTTAAAATTGCAGTCATTTAGTATAATATGTCTTGATCATTTAGCAGCGTGCTTTATTTGAAGGAGAAAAGATGAAGCCAATTAGGTTATCAGGGCATGCAAAGGTACAACTCTTTTTCAGAGGGACTACCGAAGAGGAGGTTATTGAGACAATAAGAACAGCTCTGTGGCAACCAGCAGAATTAGGAAGACTGGAATGCAGAAAGAACTTTACCTTTGAAAATGAATGGAATAAGAAGTATTATAAGATAAAGCAGGTAAGGCCGATCTTTGTTGAGGAAGAGGAAGAGATAGTTGTGGTAACGGTATATGTCTATTTCTTTGAGAAGGAGGGATAAAAGTGAGAATAACATATGATTCCGAGGTGGATGCATTATACATCCGTTTCATTGAAACTACAGTAACAACAAAGCACGTTGCTGAAGGAATTGCAGTTGATTATGATGCAGAGGGACGGATTGCAGGCATAGAGATCCTTGGTGCTGTGAAACGTTTCGGTACCAAAGACGTATTCAAAATAGTTACCCTCGAAGACCTCGCATTACAACATTGAAAACGTGATAAGCCCAGATATGACTCTCCCCTTTGCCACTTAGTATATTCTTTAAATCAAAATTCAACCAATGTGTGAATTATTGCTTATTCGATGTACTATTGTAAGCTCCACAGTTCAGAAGAGCATCAGTCAGAAGAAAGGAACGGTTTTGTTTTTTTGTCTCTAAAACTTTAGTACTTTTAACTTCCGTACTTCTGAGCTTCTGCACTAGGGCACTTTTTGAGTGCTTCTGCAAGCCTCAGCTCTACGAGTCGTAGACCAAGCCCCGAATCTTAATAAATGTACCCGTCCCATTTAATTCCCCACTA
>Ga0315284_10006181_pt1 | contig 17060 bp, 17 predicted proteins | sample YL17G09_16_MG_FD_203696 | JGI IMG/M metagenome (GOLD analysis project Ga0315284, IMG submission 203696) | Sediment microbial communities from Yellowstone Lake, YNP, Wyoming, USA - YL17G09_16 | ecosystem: Environmental > Aquatic > Freshwater > Lake > Sediment | place: USA: Wyoming | collected...
ACGAAAATAATGAGTACATGTTACAACGAATCCACGCGCATATTGTCAATTGCTTGCCCAACACGCTAGACATTGAACTAGTAAATCATGAAAAACGCGTTTGTAGAAATATATTTTTAACCAACGAACAACAAATTTTTATACAAGTGTTTTTACAAAAGAATCTGTATTATTATTTATCCTATAACAATTGTTTTTATGAATACAATGGGGTCAATTACAGTATTGTTAAAGAAGATGATATCATTCATAAACTACTTTCCAGCATTTCTAAAGATAGAGTCCTGCTCGAATGGAAATATAAAACCAAAATTCATATCATTAAACTTATCAAAGAGAGAAGCCTATTTAATTCTATACCCGAGGCCGACACAATTCAAAACGTATTAAACGTATTATACCCGTCCGTATTTGTTTCTAAGAATCATGCTAAATATTTCCTAAATGTCATTGGAGATAATCTCTTGAAGAAAAATCAACATCTAATATTTATGGTTAGTCCTTATATGAAAAAAATAGTAAATGAATTGGAATTTATAGTGTCGGACGGTCTCGGTGTAAACAACATTACACAAAATTTTATGACGAAATATCATGAAAGTCATTCTTATGAAAAATGCCGAGTTATTAATATGAATGAAAATTTTGCCAAGACACTATGGGTTGATATGTTGAAAAGAAATGTAATTGACTTGATGTGTGTCGCGGTTCATTATTCAAAGCGTTATGAGAATTCTGACCATTTTTTAGAAAATAAGGTAACTGAAGAACTGAAAAAATACGTGCACTACATCAAAAACAGCACCCCACAAACCCTTATTAATGATTTTTGTAATAAATACATTATAGAAACAGATAATTCTTCGGCAGAAATGGAGTGGAAAAATTTACACTTCCTTTGGAAACAGTTTCTCTCTGATAATCAATATCCAAACATGATTTATTCAAACACATTGAAACAATTGATGAAAGAAAAGTATTCATATTGCGAAGAACGAGATGTGTTTTTAAACATTACAAGTAAATTTTTGCCTATACAAAGTGATTTTATCAAATTTTGGAACACGGTCATTACATTAAATGACGCACAAACATCAGATACATTTGATAATGAAATGGAAATTGATGAATTATGTGGGTTGTTTAGAGCTTGGGCTAAAAATGGTGACAATTTAATGACAAACGGAAATATAACGGAAGAAAATGTGCTGAAAATACTAAAACATTTTTTTCCTAGCGTAGAAATAATAGAAGACAAGTATGTGTTAAACATTACATCCATAATCTGGAATAAAATTACAGATATAAATCACTATTTTTTGCATTACATAAAAGATAAATGTAAGGATTATGCTGACACGCTTATTTCTTTTGACGATGTTTATAATTTTTACTATAAATATTGCAATGAGAATTCTCTCAAATTTATTGTGAGCAAAAGATATTTTGAAAAATATATATATTTTACATATCCAGATTTTATTGTTTATGAAAAATTTATTAAACTAGAATTGTTGATAGTAAACTAGAATTGTTGGTAGTTTACCGATTTTTGCGTGTTTTGACCTTCTTTCTCTCTCTAGAACAACACTCATCAAATAATCCAGGAACAAATTTGCCTCTTTTGATAGATGTAATGTGCTGTTTGTGAATTGGTTTCTTTATTGAAGACGTTTTTTTTCCTTTATTATATTTTGTAATGCTTTTATAGCCTTTACCATGATTAATGGTGACTTTTCGCACAATCTTTTTGCCACCGGATTGAGTTGTAACTTCTGTATTATGATAGTTAAAATCCATTATACATTGTTTTTAGAAAAAAATGTTTAATTGAAATGTTAAATTGAAATGAAAAAGTTAAATAAATATCCATATATATACATAAATATACATATGAATGAGTTAACATTAGTTCATTTATTTCATATATTAATTATTGGTAGCCTTTTCTTGTATGTAGGCATTTATAAAACCACCATTCCTAAAATAATGTTTCCGATATTACTTGGATTAGGTATAGTAATCATTTTGTACCACATATACAAGGCGTATCTTAACATGAAACACGGCAAAAATATTTGGGTAAATTTAATTCATATTATTTTAGTAGGTCCTCTATTAGTTTATATTGGTTACCATGATGTGAAAACAGCCCGATTATATTTTGAACTATTGCTAATGTTGGGATTTGCCGCTATTGGCTATCATGGATATTATATGATATACTAACAGCAACTAACAAAGAGTATTTATCCATTTTTTCGTTAATACTTCCTTTACGCTATCTAACGCGCCTTCTGACCATCCTTGGTTTTTGCTAACAACTTCCCCTATAACTAAAATACCCTTTACTGGATGTTGTGCGATGTCAATAAATTCGTCCATATCTTTATACATGTCCAGATTCAACGGCTTATAGTAGTGTGTTCCAATAGGCCAGTAAAATGCTTTAATAGAAATAAGATGTAATGAACCGCCGCATATACCCAACGCTTTTTCAAGTAGTGCGCAATACAAATCTCTATTTTGGTCTGTATTGTCCTGATTATTTTTTAATGCTAATGTGTTATTATTATCATTATAAGCAATCATATATACGCCCGAGTCGGGGTTTATAGGTACAATTTTTTGAAGCGGACCTGGTAAATACGTGTAACCTTTCACAAATTCTTTCAAAATGGGTATAGACTGTTTAGAAAATTTGCCATATAAACGCAAAAACGGCTGTCCTTCAATATCCTTATAAATTGGATTGGGTAACAGTTTTCGGATACCAGATATAGTTGTAGCCACAATTACTTTGTTACACATATATTTGGCTCCACTTTCGGTCTCGATTAAAAACTTGCACGGATTATCATGTATTTTCGTTATTTTAGACGCGTTGTTTGAGAATTTAAAATGCGCTGGTCCAATTTTAGCAGCCAAACGCATAACCATTTTACGCCAAGGAACATAAAAAGCTTTTAAACTATGATAATTATCTTCCATCCCATAAGCATATAATGTTTCATATACATCTTCTTCTTCGAAATCTGAATATCCTACGGTAAGTATAAATTGATTATAGATTTTCTCTCCAAGAATAGGTTTAGCAAATTTTTTAAACGAGGTTTGATGAGGTCCATTGAAGGTTTTATATTCCTTTCTTAAATAAGTCATGACTTTTTTAACATCTAGTGGCTGAATAAGTGTTGAATAATATGGCTTAATTGTATACTCATAAGTATTTAAATCCAATTCATCTAGTAATTTACGCAATAATTTATCCTTTGTTTTTCTACCGAATCCTGCGCCAGTTACAATCTCAGACCCATAAAAGGTTTCATTACTTGTACGACCTCCTATCCATTGTTTTTTATATTTTTCAAGAATTATAAAGGATATATCGGGTGACATTTTTTTAATATTATACGCCGCATATAATCCGCTTATTCCACTGCCAATAATAATTACATCATACATCATAATATATATATCTTTTATAGAAAAAAATGCGCGTTTTTACCTTTTTATATTTTTACATTTTTACATTTTATATTTTTACCTTTTTGATTTTATGATTTTATATTTTATCATGAAAAATATAAAACTACGTATAAAATAAATTAAGCTGCGTTACCGGCCACAAACTGTAAATCTACGCCAGATGTACCTACACCTTTACCAGCATATGACGCCGGACTCAATGCGCTCATCCCACCGCGTTTACCTCGTCCACCTTTCATTGACTTCCAAAGGCGTCCACCTTTCATTGACTTCCAAAGGCGTCCTCCTCTCTTAGTTGTGCCTCCTCTCTTAGTTGTGCCACCTCTCTTAGTTGTTCCACCTCTCTTCCGTCTTTTGCCACCCATGGTTGTTGCGTATATTTGAAGATCAGCTCCTGATGTTCCCTCACCCTTACCGTTATATGGAGCGGGGTTTAGCGGTGGTAATCTCCCACTTGCGTCGCCACCCTTTTGTCCCTTTTTACGACGGGACTTGGAATCACCTAATTTAACAAACCCAAATGTACCCTTTTTCGTTCCATACCCAGATTTTACTAATCGGTTATCTTTTTTAGCGGTGTTATGCTTAGCTCGTGATACAATTCTGCCTGCTTTGTTTTGCATAAGGTCTGATTTTTTTAATCCACCAGATGTTTTACATGCTGTGCCATGCCATACTTGAGCACGACTTCCAGTCAATATTTCATAACTGTGTCCATTTACCATATAACTACCATTAGCACTTTTTGTAAAACGAGTCATTATACAATAATCATAGAAAAAAAAAGTAAATCGTGTAATATGGCTAAAAATGACTTTTAATTATTCAGTGTAATTATATATTGTAGTAATTAGTAGTAATTAGTAGTAATTGTTTCTAGGTGGACTTCCGCCGCCTCCCGGTTGACCTTCCATGCGTCCTAAATAATTAAGACTTAAAGGCTGTTTTAAATAAAAATTACCAAATTGGGTGATTCCACTATTTAATCTAGATATTCTTACAACATTCTGTGAAGAACCGGCCAATATTAAACGATTCGCAGTTCGTTGTTTATTTGATATGTTTGAATTATTGGAGCTCGATTGGTTATTTTTTTTATATACCGCAGAACGGTTGAGATGAATGTCTACACGCTTATTTGAAAACACACATTTACATTTATAAAATGCGCCTGTAATTGGTGCTGGAGTCATTCTTATTATATATTATATTATATAATAAGTATATTATATTATATTAAATCACATGTTATTATAAAATAAAATTGAAAAATATATAAATAAATGTTATGTATTACACAAATACAAGAATGCTCGCAACTGACGAAACTCTTTCTAACAAATATCAACAAAAAACCGATAAAGAGCACATATTACATAACCCAGACACCTACATCGGTTCCGTAGAAGAAATCGAAGATGATTTGTGGGTTATGAATGACGATGGGTCTCGGGTTGTACAGCGAAGTATTAAATATATTCCCGGCTTGTACAAATTATTTGATGAAGGTGTTGTTAATTGTCGGGACCACGTTGTGCGTATGCTACATGCGGCAGCGAGTGACCCGACACATTCATTACCTGTATCGAATATTGACATATCTATTAGTGACGATGGTACGATTACTATGATGAATGATGGTAATGGGATTGACGTAGCCGAACATCCCGAGCATAAAATATGGATTCCTGAAATGATTTTTGGTCACCTCAGAACATCTACAAATTACGATAAAACCGAGAAAAAAATTGTTGGAGGTAAAAACGGGTTTGGGTTTAAATTGGTATTAATTTGGTCCACTTATGGTTCGGTTGAAACAGTTGACCATATTAGAGGTCTTAAATATAGACAAGAGTTCAAAAACAACTTGGACGAAATATGTAAACCAACTATTACTAAATGTAAAACAAAGCCCTATACAACTATTACGTTTAAGCCGGATTATGCCCGTCTTGGTATTCAAGGGTTGTCAGCCGACATAATAGCCTTACTTAAAAAGCGTGTATACGATGTAGCCGCCATAACCGATAAGGCGTTAAAGGTTAAATACAATTCGCAGCTCGTACCAGTGAAGAATTTCCAACAATATATTGACTTGTATATTGGGGATAAGAGCGCTTCTCCACGCGCGTATGAAGACCAAGGAGAACGGTGGGAATATGCCGTGGCAATGACTCCTACACATGAATTTGTACAAATCTCTTTCGTAAATGGTATTCACACAGCCAAAGGCGGTAAACATGTTGAATATATTTTGAATCAGATTACGCGCAAAATGGTTGAATATATTGAAAAAAAGAAAAAAACAAAAGTAAATCCAAATAGTATTAAAGAGCAGCTTATCCTCTTCATCAGGTGTGATATTGAAAACCCGTCATTTGATAGTCAAACCAAGGATTATATGAACACTCCATCGAACAAGTTTGGGTCCAAGTGTGAAGTCAGCGACAAGTTAATCGAAAAAATAGCTAAAATGGGCGTAATGGACGCGGCTTGTGCTCTAACCGAAGTAAAGGAAAACAAGGCTGCTAAAAAAACAGACGGAACCAAGACCAAGAGCGTCCGAGGCATCCCTAAACTAACTGACGCAAATTGGGCTGGCACAGACAAGTCAAAAAATAGCACCATTATATTCTGTGAAGGTGATTCAGCCAAAGCAGGTATCATCTCAGGATTATCATCAGATGATCGTAATATTATTGGTGTATATCCTATGAAGGGAAAAATCCTCAATGTGAGGGGTGAAGCCGTAAAAAAGATTTCAGAGAATAAGGAAATCGCAGAAATCAAAAAGATTTTGGGCTTGGAAACTGGAAAGCACTACGCGTCCATCGAGGATGTATACAAGCATCTAAGATATGGTAAGATTCTCTTCATGACTGACCAGGATTTGGATGGAAGTCATATTAAAGGATTGGGTATTAATCTATTTCAATCCGAGTGGCCAAGTCTCATTGAAATACCTGAATTTATGGGGTTTATGAATACGCCCATTTTGAAAGCAAAAAAGGGTCACGCCGAGTTGAATTTCTATAATGATGGAGAATATGAAGAGTGGAAACAACTCAATGGTGGTAGTGGATGGAAAATAAAGTACTACAAGGGATTAGGTACTAGTACAGGCAAGGAATTCCGTGAATATTTTGAAAACAGAAAAATTGTAAACTTTCAATTTAGTGGAGAGGATAGTACAAATGCGATTGACATGGTTTTCAACAAAAAGCGTTCCGATGATAGAAAGGATTGGTTGGGGAATTATGACCGCAATCTGTACTTGGATACCAAAGATACGTGCGTGTCTTACGAATCATTTATAAATAAGGAGCTCATCCACTTTTCAAAGTATGATTGTGACCGAAGCATACCTAATTTGATGGATGGATTAAAAATCAGTCTCCGAAAAATACTCTATTCTACTTTCAAAAAAAACCTTACTACCGAAATTAAAGTCGCACAGTTTAGTGGATACGTCTCCGAACACTCCGGTTATCACCATGGAGAAGCCAGCTTGAATGGTGCGATTGTGGGCATGGCACAGAATTTTGTGGGTTCGAACAATATTAATTTGCTTATGCCGAATGGTCAGTTTGGCACGCGATTACAGGGTGGAAAGGATAGCGCATCTGAAAGATATATATTCACCATGTTGAATAAAATTACACGCACGATTTATCAGCCGGCCGATGATAATATCCTTACTTATTTAAATGACGATGGCACGCTAGTAGAGCCAATATTCTACGCACCGATAGTACCGATGGTATTAGTCAATGGGTCTAAGGGCATTGGTACGGGATTTAGTACGGATATCATGTGTTACAATCCAGTCGAGATTATTCATTATTTGAAGCGTTCCTTAAATGGAACCAAGACAGACGACAAGCACATGTTCGTGCCGTATTACGAAGGTTTTAAGGGAACCATTGTAAAACTCACTGACCATAAATTCCTAATTAAAGGGGTTTATGAAAAGCTAGGTCCAGATAAAATTAGAGTCGTTGAGCTGCCGATTGGGTTTTGGACAGAGGATTTCAAAGAGTTGTTGGAGCGGCTCATTGAACCCGAAGTCGGCAAGGACGGGAAAAAGACACATTCACTTATTAAAGATTATGATGATATGAGTAAAGACACAAGTGTAGATTTTACGATTACCTTTGCGAAGGGTAAGTTAGATGAGTTGGAAAGTCAAAAGGCAGACCATCAATGTAATGGCGTTGAAAAAATGTTTAAACTATATACTACAAACACGACTACAAACATGCACTTATTTAATGCGAATGATAAGTTACATAAATATGAATCTGTGGAAGAAGTTATTGATGATTATTATACAACCAGATTGAAAATGTATCAAACCAGAAAGGATTATATGATTTGCGCCTTGGAGAAAGAACTTGTCTTGTTGAGCAATAAGGCAAGATATATTAAGGAAATATTAGACGATACAATTGATTTAAGAAAAAAGACCAAGTCGGCAGTATGTAAAATGCTGCAAGACAAGGGGTATAGTGTTATAGATAATGATACAGATTATAAATATCTCGTAAAGATGACCATGGACAGCGTAACCGAAGAAAATGTAGACAAGTTATACAAAGAATCTACTAATAAACAAACTGAACTGGACTTGGTTAAAATAACCACAATACAACACATGTGGCATTCAGAGCTAGATAAGCTGTTGGAACAATATATTGAATATAAAGAAGATAGGGAACGTTCCAATAATTTCGTTACAAAAAAGCCACGCATAGGAGCAAAAGGCAAAATATTAAACAAAACCAAGCCCGTCTCTTTGGCTATTAACGATTAAGTTTATAATAAATATATTTGTAGGGATTTATAATTTATATAATATATACATATATATATTATAATGAGTAGTACGATATATAAAACAGTAACATTATTTACAGATTTTTTAAATCATAAAACAGATTCTATATTAGGAGTAGCAACCGCAATGGCAATTGGCGCATCTTTTAAGGATTTAATAACATCTATTGTAAATAATTGTGTTCAACCTATTATGGTAAAATTAATTATGTTAACTAATATTCGCAGACTGACCAAAATTATAAACGTGGACCCTCTTTTTTCAGATACAAATAATATAGTAAATTTCTCTAATGTGATTGTATCTATATTCTCATTTATATTTATTGTAATTACGGTATATTTTATGGTTCGATTAATAAGTGGACCGCATACTTCTACGTCTGCGCCTGTGACTACGACTAAGCCTACGACTAAGCCTGCGACGGCACCTTAGTCTTTTATATTATTGTCTAAGATGTCTTTAATTTTATCCGCATCATAATGCTGTTCACAGTCTATAAATTTGAACATGTTTTTAACATTATTTGCGTCAAATAGTTGTTCAAATGTGATGAAAAAACAATAATGGTTATTTTTCTTGTAAAACTCGGTTAATTCTTTGCTATTTTTTTTAATAAACCCAAGCGCATGTTTATCATCTTTAAACCAACTACTTTGTGCTTGTGCTTGAATGTTCTCTCTGATTTGAATAATTACTTTTGTCTGAGGAAACAAATCCTTAAACTCCTTTAAATAGTGCACATTTCCTGAGTCATATCTTATTTCCTTAAACCCCCATACATTGGTCTCTGGTGATTTTTTAAACAGCATAATAATAGTGCTTCTTATCATATTGGTTACTTGTATGAAATTATAAGAATTGTACCACGCTGGTTTTACATTTTTATCAATAATGGTTTCATAACTTGCTGGATGAAAATGTCCGGGTACATAATCGTTGCTAGTCGTTTTTATTCTTTTATAAAACTCCAACAAGCTATTTATTGCTCCCATATTTTCCCCACAAATGTTACTGTTGGGTATAATGTTTAACATACGTTGAGTAGTTGTGGAGCCAGAACGACCAACCGCACATATTAATACAATTTTATCTTGTGCATCCATTTACATTACAATGTACGTTATTTTTAAACCATCTTTTTTCTAAAACCATCTTTTTAATTCTAATTGTCTATCAGTGTTGTCTGCCATAACTGGATGGGCTATGGGTACGACTAATGTACTTGCGTCACTTATGTATTTCATGTACCCCTGGGCTTCACTATACACCTGCTGTACGCAATAATTTAAAACCATGTTGTTCAATTCTTCTACTTGATTCGATATATGAGTTGCCTGATTTGCTGCGTATTGTAAATATATACTACGCATAACAATTTGTAATGAATCGCACTCTTGAGGGGAAATTATATATTGTCCCTTGGATTGGTGATAAACCCCGGCACGAATACCATTTTGTAAAATCTGGGTATTTTTATCTGAAAAAAATACTTGGGACAAAATAGTACTATTCCATATACCCTCGGTTGGATTCCTAAATGTTGCGCACTGATTTGCAGGTATTTTGTCATACATATTAAATAAGTTGGTTGTGTTTGGGGATTTAATGTCTACACGACCATTATTTTTAACATTCATTTATAATATTTCAATATAAAATTATATAGGATTTTATTTTATTATTATTTTATTATTATATATTTATTTTATATATTTATTTTATATAACATGAATACTTACCAAATCATTCTTTTAATTGTTGTGTTTGCCATTATAATACTACTTTTTGTTTATGGTCGCAATTTAGTAAATTCGAGTAACGGGGCAATAGGCGGTTTTCAACAACTTACATTATTAATTGCCATGGGTATACTTTTAATTATATTGATTTTCATAGGAGGTTGTTTAGCATATGCTTCCAAAAATAGTATTATTTCTCCAGATTTACAACAATGTCCAGACTTTTGGGAAATCGAAGCAACCGCTACAGGTTCTCGTTGCGTAAATGTTCAAAACTTGGGTACTTGTCCAGCCGCGTCCGGTGACCAATATTTGTCCCTCGATTTTAGTTCAGGAAACTTTGCGGATAATTGCGCAAAATATACATGGGCTAATAACTGTAATGTCGCATGGGATGGAATAACATATGGGTCTGATAATCCATGTACAGCAAAAGCAGCAGCCGCTGCGGCAGCAACTCCAACAACATCTCCGGCCCCAGCATCTCCGGCCGCAGCATCTCCGGCCGCTCGTTAATTGTTTTGTATAAAAATCTTAGAGATTATTCATTTATTAATGTAATATAGTAAATGAATAATAATAACAAGAGTGAATATATTTTACAACATATTTTCATGTTACCCGATGATATTATTCGTGTTATACAAGAATATATTCCAATAAATGTTTTACGGTTTACTAATAAAATTTCATACGTTGCGTATCATTTACAAGTAAGAGAAGTGTTGTATAATTATGAATCTTACATCAGAGAAGTTGTGAAACGAGATTATTCATTTATTTTCGATGTTCTTGTTAGAGAGAACATTCAAAAGTGGAACAATAGTAAAAAATATTTATATAAAAATGTAATTTACGCGAGTTATATTTATTTCATTTTGAATTACTGTCTCGAACATAATTCACCACAATGTAGAACTGTTCTGTGTGACTTTCTAAAAAAACATGGATTATGTCAGAATCAACATAAAAAGAATATTACTAAACATATAAGATGGAAGAACTAGATATTAATTCCATATTAAATAGAAATGAATTATCAAAAATGTTGAAAGACGCATTAACACAATTTGACTATAATAAAAACGATGACAATACAAACAAGGGCATATATGTATATGGCGACACTGGGATTGGAAAAACCCGATTTGTTAATAAAATTTTAAAAGAACTCAATTATGATGTAATTAAATATGACGCAAGTGATAATCGAAATTCGGCTATTATTGAGAACATTACTCAAAAAAATATGGGCGACACGAACATTTTGAGTCTTTTTACTAAAAAAAAACAAAAAATCGCAGTCCTTATGGACGAAATAGATGGAATGATTGTAGGTGATAAAGGAGGCATTAACACGTTGATTAAACTTATTAGACCTAAAAAAACGAAAAAACAAAAACTTGAAAAAAAGCCAAACAATCCCATTATTTGTATAGGCAAAAATCCAGGTGATAAAAAAATTAAAGAACTTATGAAGGTCACTACAAATATAGAATTAAATGCTCCTACGGAAGCGCAAATAAGTGTAATCATTAACAAACTAATGCCAACACTGCAAGCTTCTTCGCATAAAAAAATTTATGATTTAGTAAAAGGTAATTTACGGAAATTGATAAACATTTATGAATTATATAAATCTAATCCTGTGTTGTTTAAAGAAGACAATATAGATTCGATTCTTTCCCTTTTGAAATTTAATTCTCATGTTGACGCGAAAAAAACGACCAATAAACTATTGTCTGAAAAAATGTGTTTTGAACAGCATAATGACACATTATATGACACAGACAGAACAAGTATTGGACTATTATGGCATGAAAATGTAATTGATTGTATAGACAAAATGGACAAAACCGTTACTATACCATTTTATATTGCTCAATTAGAAAACATGTGTTATGCGGATTATATTGATAGGGTAACGTTTCAAAATCAGATTTGGCAATTTAATGAAATGAGCTCGCTTATTAAAACATTTTATAATAACAAAAAATTTCACGAATTCTTCAAGGATAAACAAAATACGTTAAAAATAACCAACATTCGTTTTACCAAAGTATTGACCAAGTATTCGACAGAATATAATAATTTATTGTTTATTCAAAAAATGTGTCAAAAAATGGGAATTGATAAAAAAGATTTGTTTTGTTTTTTCCTTTATTTAAAAAAATCATTGAATGATGACGAAATATATAAAATGATGGATGAAGTCGAAGTTACCAAATTAGATGTAAATAGGATATATAAGTACTTGGATAAATATTTGGTTTATGACGCGCCTGGAATAAAAGAAGTAGCGTTAGATGTAGATAGTTTATCTGAACTAATAAATGACCCCATTGATGACAACAATTCTTGTAATTTTGAATAAAGCCTTCACGGGAATCTCAAATTAGTATTTGAATTTATAGTGTGTAGTTTGTTTACATTATGTCCAAATAATGTAAACAACTTTTTTAGATATATATATACAAACTTGTTAACTATCTATACAAACTCGCTTTCCCATTTTTGAATAATGTCTTGATGCAATTGTACACCAAAATGAGCCATGTACTGCTGAGGGGTTTGGTAAAAAAGCATATGGAACCCATTTTTGCTTTTACATTGGCCTGTTGCCAAGGATACCTTGAAGTATTTATTTTCGTTAAATGAACCTACCTTGGAATTATAATATGACCCAGTTATAGCATCTCTAATACGAGAACCCCGATCCCCCGATGTATAAAACTCAATCTTCTGCTTCTTATTCTTACCATTCTTACCCAACACCATTCTGCCCTTATATATCTTATTATATCCATTATCAAATGATTTAAAATCTTGAATTTCATTTTCAAAATCATTTACGCCGGTCGGGTTAAAAATATTGTCATCATTGTCCATGTTGTATACGCGCTATTATAATTATTATTGTAGCTATACCTTTAAGTCAATTCTGTTAGTAATTAGTTGGATAACCCCACATTTTATACGGATGACTTGATTAATTGCTTTCGCTCTTGAATTTGTTTACTTATTATTTGCGTAATCTTGGTTTCCAAATAGAGCACCTTTTCTTTTAAAGTCGTATTTTCAGTCATTAAATCTTGAATCATTTTTATATGCTGTTGGTGTATTTGTTGGTGTGCAAGAGTTTCTCGTTGCGTTTTAAGAACTGCCATTTGATTTAATACGTCGGGTTTGTGCGATGGATTACCAGGTTCATATGTCTCTAATATGGAATCAATATCTTCCATAAAATATTTTAAAATATCGCAGTCATTATCATTTTTAATAAAATCTCCCGGAGTTTTTGCTGATTCAGTTACATGTTGATTGGGGGCGTCATTCAATAGCATTTTTTTGTCAAACGAATTGTGAATATGTGAAAACACCAGTATTGTCTTCATGGAATCCAATTGAACCATCGGTATTGTATAATTTTTTAAAAAAAGTTTTTCTTCTGCAACGCACGCAAATTCATCGTAGGATGTTTGTAATAATAATTCTTTTTTGAACGCAAAGGATGCCGCAGTTGCATGATTGGGTGCGTATGGCCCAAATTTATACATTTTATGTATGTGCTTGAAATAAATATACATTTCACTAGACCCAGCACATAATATATTGGGATTTTGTTGTAATTTTTGCACCGCATGTGATATCCTTTCCGGAGGATAGTAATCATCGTCATCCATATATACAATGATATCGCCTATTGACTTTTCATGCGATATATTCCTTTTCTTACCTAATGTTAATTTGGTATCATATTTAAAGTATTTAACATATGGTATGTTTTTTACCAAATCTTCTATTTTATCCGTGCCATCGTCTATAATTATCCATTCTATTTTGTCCTTTGGATACAATTGCCGTTCAATACATTTCATAATGTACGGAATAAAAGGGCGGCGATTAAATGTAGGTGTACATATGCTTACAAATGGCAACTGTTTACCAGTCATGTTTATGCTTATTTATATACTTAATTATTTATATACTAATTATTTATATACTAATTATTTATATAACTATTTTACACCGGTTGACGAAAACATGTCTAGTCCCAAATCATTAAACGCACCAAAAAATATCAATAATAAAATGCCTAAACAAGTAAAGCCTCCTATAATACCAAAACCTAAAAATGACATCACTAAAATCGCAAAACTAATCAATATCATTAACGTAACTTTATAATACTTTAAAAGGCCTAGAATTGTTGAAATTATGTTTACATTTACGCCGTTAATAGTCGCAGCATAAAAATAACACGACAATAAAACCAAATATAAAACGATAGATGCGGCTGAAAATGACCACCACGTTGAGTAGAAGAACATTACAAACATTATACATGCCATCCATAACGCAAAAATGATACTAATTGGCACCAATCCCACGTTTAATATTACATTAAACGATTGCCATATGCCTTTAAAATTAGCGTTTCTTTCTAGGTGTTCAGCATTTTTTTCAAATTCGAAAAAAGTTAGTAGACTGGCAAACCATGTAAAAATAAAATAAATCGGATTTATAAAACCTATTATAATTGTTAATATTGTTAAAATCGTAGGACCAAACAATATGGTTAACACATCGTATGGAATTGCGCTCATTAATCTTAGTCCAAAATTAATAGCGGCATAATTAAATTGGACCATATTCTCATAAATGGTAATGAAATAATTCATGAATAAATAAATAAGATAAAAACTGGATTGTAGTTTGTCTTTGTATTTGCGTGTTCCATTTAATAAATAATTAGATGAATTATATGTGTCATTTGGAAAAACTATTTTTGAATTAGTAAATATATTTTCGATCGCAGGAATAATTGGCGGGACAGGGTTAACATTAGTATATGGAAAAAACGCTTTATTTGTGGGTAAAATATGTGAACCTCCCAATTTACTCAGATAAAGCACAACTCCACCACTAACAAAAAAATATAATATGATACATACAATAATGACCAACACCAGCAACAACATTCCTGTCTTCAAAGCAAATGTTTTGACAGTGTTTCCGAAATCATTTCCTTGACGTTTTAATTCTTCGGTGAATTCATTCATTTTTTTTTTAGTTTGTTTAGTTTTGTTATTGTCATCCTTTGTATCAGACATCTTTACTTATAATAAAATAATATAAAATTATTAACAATCAAATATAAAAACAATCAAATACAAATACTAAATGTAATTTATAATAAACATGAATTATTTTGTTTACATATATTAATTATACATGGCGCTAATAAATGGCAAATTTAATATGAAACTTATATTGATGATAATAAGCGTGTTTCTTATCATTATAATATATACATGGATTCATTATTTAGTTCAAAATGACTATATTGTTGAACAATTTGATAACACTATGAGAGATACAGGATCTCCGAAAACAAGTCATACTGTGGATTTACCACTTACAACCACATATAGCTGTAAAAATTATTGCGGACCGCAGTCTAGATGCGGTATTACAGGCCATCAGTGCACATCTGACATTGATTGTCCTGGATGTCAACCATATGTGCCTCCTTTAACCAACTCAGAAGCCCATGTATTTCCAGGTAATGATGAGGCTGGAAAATTAACCGTAGGTGTTACACCTCAATATTCTCCTTTAACGACTGATATTGGAACTCAGGCTGCCATATTTAACACAAATTTGTCTGATAAGCCGCCCATGCCCGACTTTGGCGAAAACACCTGGCAAAAATCATCTAACGAAGACGAGCAATTGTTTAACAACAAGTATAAACCGCCATCATTGACTGATATGCCTAATTACACAGAGAGATACACCATGACGGGAATGTTTAAAAATGATGACCCTTATGCGTCTAATGCTACATTGGTTTAAACCAAGATTTCTTTTGAAATACGCTTGATGATTTTATTCTCGTTAATAGCGTCAACACACCCAATGCCGCCCATAGCTTCAATGACCATGGTATTATACTGAGTCGAGATTTTAGACGCACTTGTTCTATAATCTGGGTACTTGGCTTTGAACTCACCAATAAGTTTCGCATTTTTATGAGCAATGTGCTTAATTGCCTTACGAATTTTTGGTTTAGCCTCCTCTTCCTTATCCCATTTCCCGTCATCCTTCACGTACATGACCTCTCTCTTTTGATCCGTACAATGAACAGGTCTTTCGGTAATGTCCATGCTTTGTAGGTTCTTGATGATGATATTGGACATTCCATTTACAAACCCTATTTCACCCATTCTCTCCAGGTCGCATAGTTGTAACTTTAAAGAGTCAACAAAGTCCATAATATTCATCGCATTTTTACATGTTTCGTTTAGAAAAAACTGCAGGTTGAATGTTTTGTTATGTGAATTCGTGTTGTTGGTGGTATTGGTATTATGAGTTCCAGTTTTAATGACTTCCATCATCATATTTTTTAATTCGCTATTTTCCTTAATAATGTCCGCATTTTGCTTCAATATGGACATTACTAATTCTTTATCAATCACAAAATTGTGGCTTGCGTCTTTAATTTCCGGCTGACATTTCTGCTGATGATACCACAGTCCATTTCTTGCTTTGTAGCACTTGTTACATGCGCTACATATATATTTTTCGGCGGTTTTTTGCGTTAAAGTGTTCAAATTCGTTCTTTGAGCGTGTTTACGTGTGAGATTATGACGGTCATAATCCGTTGAATTACACGTATCGAAGTCACATAATTCGCAATGATATGTTTTTGCGTTTTTTATAGTTTTTTCCATTCAATCTGTTCAGTAATTTATGAACAGAAAAAACGCCTAAATCCTTTCCGCAAATTATTATAAAAAAAATAGCATCACAAACTGAAAATTATTTTTTTTGTGCCCAGACGCTAAAAAAATTTATGCAGCAAATGTTTTCGTTTTTCCAAGATGATTTTGCAAAATCGAAAATTGGACATTATTTTTGTCCATTTTTCACTTTCCCAAAAAAGTCTTGGAAAAATAAAAACACGAAATTATATAATAAATGGATTT
>Ga0315284_10006183_pt1 | contig 17054 bp, 5 predicted proteins | sample YL17G09_16_MG_FD_203696 | JGI IMG/M metagenome (GOLD analysis project Ga0315284, IMG submission 203696) | Sediment microbial communities from Yellowstone Lake, YNP, Wyoming, USA - YL17G09_16 | ecosystem: Environmental > Aquatic > Freshwater > Lake > Sediment | place: USA: Wyoming | collected...
ATATATCTTTCCTATCTCTAGCATTCTCTGTTGTGATGACATTACCACCTTTATTAACTCTTGTTGGAGTAACTATGGTAGATGTCTTTGTTACAGTTGTTTTAGTTTTAGCAGGTGGTTTAACATAAGATATATCAGCTTCAATTACTTTTCCTAAATCAATTGATGTTTCTTCTTTAACAGAATATTTTGCAAGATCAGCAATTGTAGTTTTCTTCTCATTAAATCTTTTAATATCACCTTTATTAATTCCAAGCCACTTAGCTATGTTGCTAAACATTTTTTTAATTAACTCTCCAAGTTTCTGAATTAAATTTGCATTTTTAACTTTGTCTAATTGGTTATTAATATTTAAATCATAAACCCTACCTATTAATTCATGTTCAAACTGTCTTGCACCAATCTTTTCTATAGTTCCATTATTTTTTTCTACATAAGCAACAACTTCAGCATTATTCATTGCTTCAGCTACAAGACTTTTGTAAAATTCTGGATTACTTTTTTCTTGATTAATTAAAAATGGGTGTAAGAAGATTTCATGATAAGCTGTAGTTGGTTTAACAGCATCAGCAACTATGTATGCAGTATTAGTTTTTTCATCATAGAATCCAGAAGTTGTTTCACCTTCTGCTTGAAAAAATACATTTTTTATAGCTTGAATACCATCTGCAATATTATCACCATTAGTTGCTAACCAATCAACCATTTCAGTAAATCTACCATTTGTTTGGTAAAGTGAAAGTTCTTTTAAATTAGCAATTAATTCAACAGTGCTTTCTGAATTATCATAAATAGATTTCAAAAGATCTTTTAATGAAACTTCAGTAAGACCTTTGCTAACTTTAAATTCTCTATATGCTGAGCCATACATCAAATCAGAAAGAATATCATTAAACTTTTGAAAGAAAGGATCTTGTATAGTCCCTAAAATTTCATTAGCTTCTGCTTGTGTAGATACAACTTTTACATTTACATTCCATCTAAGTCCAAGTTCTGTAGCTACTTTTCTTAACTCTTCTTCTTTTGCTTTAGCAGCAGCTAGCATCTCAGGTGTAATTGCTGTAGTTGTTTCAGAGATGTTTTCTATTATAGAACTGTCTAATGCTTTAGCAGCTATATTAATAACACGGTTAATTAACTTTTTATCAAAATCTTTTTTAGTAATTTCCTTGACATTACTCATCATGGTATCCCACAATGACTTAGAAGTTGGTTGCAATGTATCTGTAATATCAGATAAAAAATCTTGGAAACCAATATCATTCATTGCCTCAGTTAAAAACAATTCAGGTCTTTCAAAAATTTCTAACTCCTCAATATTTTCTCCAGGATATCTTGCAGTATACACATCTCTAGCTTGTTCCATAGCATTTCTAGTAGCAAGCCATAGATCATCATCTTCTTTTAATTTATCTGAAATATGTTTTTGTACTAATCCTGTTGTAAGTAAATTTTCAAATGATAATTTTGAATTAACAAAATCTTGACTAGCAAATCTTAAATCCAATTCTATAACACCATTATCAGTAATTTGTACTGGAAAAATTCCATCAGTTACAAATTTAATTGTAGTATCTTGATCTAATACTTTAAGTAATATTTCTCTATCAACATCAGTTAAAAATTTATTATCATCATCTAATATCTTACCTAATAAAGCTTGACCTTCTTTTGAAGATAGTTTAATCTGTGTTCCAATTTTTAATTTAAAATTTCTAACTAAAGTTGCTAATGTTCTTTTGTCACCAACATATTTTCTACCTTGATTAATTTTAGTAGATTTGGCATTTACAATTAATTTACCTGTCAATCTCTTGATATGCGCACCAATGATTTCTTGAGCTCTTTTAACTTGTTCTGGAGTAGCTTTTTGATTATTGTTAATGTCATAAATTTGAGATGGCATTACTCTATTTTTAATCAAATTATCTATTTCATTTAGATCAAAAAATAAACCCTCATTATACAACTCATTAAGCATTTCATCAGAAACAGTTTTTTCTTCAAAAGCTTCAAGTGCATTTTTAATATGTTCTTCTTTATTAGCATCAAGACGAGCTAAGAAATCTTCATTATTTTTTATTAAAGCTTCTGATCCACTAGGATTCATTAATGTTTTAACATGCTCCTCATAAGCTGATTTTTCTTCAGACATATTAATATAATCAAACAATTTAGCATAAGCTTGATTATTAGTTTCAGTAACATCAGTATCATCATTAGCATTAATATTATTTAAAACTAATCTATAACCATCATGACTTTTTATTACATTATTATAAGCTTCTGCTAAAGCATCAAAAGAATCACTTTCATACACAACACCTTCTCCATTATAAATTGTGTCAAGATGTTTTTTATATTCTACTTGATAATTTTTATAAGCTTCAAGTTTTGTAACTGCCTGCTTAGCAGATATAGCAGCATCACCTTTTAAGTTTAAATCCTTATTAGCAGATACTTCAATCTCTAGCATTTGAATATGATCAGCTAATGCTTTAGGATCTATTAATGCATTGGCTTCTGTTTGAGTTAGAGGAGTTTCATTTGAAATTTCTTTATGTACTTCTTGTAATCTAGTTGCTCTATCAGCTATGTTAGCATGAGAAAATAATAATTCTTTTTTAAAGTTTTCAAAAGCTCTATACTTAATATAAGTTGGTAAGTATTTTTCATCAGTAACTTTTAATCCTTTCATGCTATTAGGATTAATAATCTTATCTTGAATATCAACATAAGTTTTTCTTAATGTCCTAACAGTTTTTGCATTATCTTTTAATTTTTGTTGATACTTACCTTTAGTTGCATCAGTAATATCTGTTCTACCAAAAACCTCATTTAAATGTTCAGCATCAAAATTATTACCCATGTAATCTAAATGATCAGCAAAATCTTTTTCTAATCCTGCCTCTAAAAGACTATGTACACCATTAACAAAGGATTCATGTTGCTTATTTTTAAATTCTTTAAGATTACCTTCCTCACCAGCTTTTAGTATTTGTTCTTGTAGTTCATTTTGAGTATAAACACCATTAGAAAAACCATCAATAAAATTTTTATTGTCATTAAAAAACTCTGTTAATCTTTTAGCTTTTTCTAACCTTTGTGTTTGTAAAGTAGCTTTCTTAGCTTTATACTCCTTTTGATTAGTAACATAGTTAAATGAATTATTAATTCCTCCTTGAGTTAAGTAACTACTTACTTTACCTGATAAATAACCTGCAGGTGCTGCAAACACACCCATTAATGCTCCTGAAAGAAATGTAATACCTCCTTGTTCACTATATAAATCTTTAGCTGCTTTAGAAATATCTTGGTCCAATAAGTCAAAAAATCCTCCTCTTAATTGTGTACCTTTAACATTTCTTGCATGATATGATTTCATTGAATTAGCAATAAGATCTTGACCTAATTCTTGACCTCCTTCTATAGAACCTTCTAATGCTCTTACAGTTGCTTTCTTTAGTGTACCTGTTACTGAAAGAGTAGCTAGTTTCTTACGAGCCATGTTACCTAAAGTTTTTGCTAAAGGTGAAACAGCAATTTTTCCAGTTAATACATTTCTTGTAGTTTTAAAAAACTCAGATGCAGAAGACTTAAAAAATTTGTTAGTGCCTCGCATGTTTTTAAACATGTTGTCAAATACAATAGCATTTGTGACATAGATTAATCCAAAATTTGCAGTATATGTTCTGTCATGCAGTTTAGTACTTTCACTTTCAATTAATCTTTGATGTTTATCAGACATCGGTTTACCAACATTATCTTTATCCTCATAATAATCATTAATACTTTGTTCAACAAATTCTTTTCTAGCTAAATCAGCTTCTAACTTTGATTCACTATGAGCCATAGTTATTTTACGAGCATCTCTAACTACAGCACCTACACCTAATGCTGTTTGTTTCCAACCATTTAAATCTTTAATTGCATCAACATTCTTTAAAAAATCATAAGTATTACCTGGACCTAATGCTTTAACTTTGCTTTTAAGACCACGACCTAACCATGTAGAAGCATCTTCAACATTTTCTAAAGATCTTACTTCACTTAAAAGACTTTTTGTTTTACCAAGATTTTTAAGCCGATCTAATCCTCTGACTAAAGCAGTACCACCTGCTGCTATAGTACCGACAGATGCAGCACCTCCTGTTAATGCAGTAATACCAGCTAATGCTAATTCTTCTGCAGCAATACCTCCAATAATACCAACAGTGTAACCAGCAGATACCATTGTGTTCGCAACAAATCCAGCAACACCCCCTCTAGAAGAAGAATACTTATTCATTACATCTTCAAAATCTAAGTATCCTTTATCTGATGCAAATGCATTTAAACCAAATGTATCTTGAACACCTATACCGGCTAATTTAAGCATACCTTTAGAAGCTCTATAATATTCATTACTAGTAGTTGTATTAGTATCATATAATACATCCATTCCACTTTTTTCATTTGGAATACCACCTTCTTGGTAAGGATTAAAACCTAACTTGCCATAAATTTCAGAACCATAAGTAGCATACTTTGCTTGATTAAATTGTTTTGCAGAAAACTGATTTCCTCTACCAGCATTATAAGCACTATACATTGTAGGTGCTGCTTCAGAATTAACTTTAGCAGATAATGCGGATAATTGTTTTTGATACGCATCTGCTTTAGCAATAGCAGGATCAATTTTAGTTATAGCAGGAGTTACAACTTGTGCAGTATTATCAATTGGTTGTGACATAATAATTAATTTGGAGGAGTAAATAGTTTTAAGAAACCATTAAAATTTTGTTTAGCTGATTTTAAATTAACAGAATGACCGCCTGGAATAATATGACTGTACTCTTCAAGATAACCTTCAGGGTTATAATATGTAACCTTACCAACATAATTATCAAGGTCTTGATCAAAAGTTAGTTGTGCTGAATTATATTTTTTTAAATCATACACAGGCATTGTAGCAAAACCTTCATTTTCAAAATTAGTTTCAGCAATATCTTTTTTTGTAGCAATGTAAGTTTTTTCTTGAACTTTATCAAGATCAGATTGTGGTACATATATTAAAATCTGCTTTTTAGTATTTTTATTATATAAAGAATATGCAGATGTATTTTCAACATTTGTATTTCTAAAAAACTCCATAGTAACATTAGTCATATCTCCCTTAAAAAAAGCTGAAACTTTGCCATAATTATACAATGCTTCACTTTTTAAATCAGCACTAGTTTTAGCATGCAATCCCTCATTAATTTGTTTATCATTAAAAATAGTTATATCTTTTAATTTAATATTACCTTTATCATCTTGTAACAAACTAAGCAAATTTCTAACATTTTCTTGTTTTGGAGTAGTCTGAGATAGAACATTATAATTTTTATCAACTGTTAAATCTAAACCTGATATAACTACAGATCTATTAACTGAATTACCCATATTAAGTTTTAACAATGTTTGTGCATGCACATCTTTCATTTTAACATTAGCATAAGATTTTTTATATTGTGTCCTAAGTGCTTGATATACTGACAACATAAATTGATCTTTTAAGAGTTGACTAGGTCCACCTGGTGTTAAAGCATGTATAATAGTTCCTCCTAGTTTTGTGATACCTGACACTCCATGATCTACATTATCTTCTGCTATTATTTCTCTTAAAGATTTAGGTCTTGTGGTCCCAAATTTAGTTGCACCAAATAATTCATATTCTTCATCACTTACATTTTGTTGTTTAATAAGTCTACCATTATGATATGCTCCAACTTGATTAGGTGCAACTGCAGCAATTTTTTTTAATTTATTTGACCAAGCTGTAAATCCCTCTATAGTTCCATTTTTAGTTACCAATGCATCAAATACTTGGTCAAAATCTTTTTTATTAATTTTAACTCCAGCTGCATCTGTAATAGCTTTCCAATTTACTTTAACATTATCATATACTAATGCTGCAAATCCTTTAGAAGTAATAGCAGCTTTAGTTTGCTCATCATATATAGTGTTTAAATCTATTTGTTGATTAAAATAATCAAGATGTGTTTTACCAGTTTCAGAAGGAAAGTTGTTAGCATTATTACCAATTGCATTTGGATTTGATGCACTTTGTCTATGTTTCATATATAATTTAGATACACCATGTGTTTGAAGACTTGATCCCAATGCATTTAATCTAGCAGCATTAGTTTTAATCATACTCATTTGTTTAGGAGCATCATACGTATTAAATAGTTTAACAAAACTTTTTGCAAAATTTTTATCAGCTTGATTTAATGAATAATCTTTTGTATGATTAATTAAATCTGATATTAATTGTACAGCTTCAGAATTTGAATTAGCTTTTTTTGGATCTTTTGAATTTATATTTGCTATACCTGTTGATATCCAAGATTTTACAATTGGGTGTCCCATATCATAACCCATTTCACTCCAGGTTTTATTATTCCTAATTAAATATTCATATTCACCAGATGTACCTGAAGATTCATAAGCAGCTTGTAACTCACCATAATTATAGACAACTCTAGCAGTATTAGAATGATTTGGTCCCTCATGTGCTTCTTGATCTTGTTTATCAAAGTTATCTTTGGTTAATACTTTTCCTTCTTTAGTCATTCTCCATGTATTATTATCTGCTAATGACTTATACACAGCCCCCCAAGCCGCATTAGCTTTATCTTCTTCAGCATTTAATACAGTAGGATCTCCAGTTAAAGTATATGCACGAATATTTTTAGCAACATTAGCAGAGGCTAGTTTTAATTCGCTAAATTTTTTAGATAATGCTGGATCTGTTTTTAATGTTGCTTGAATAATATTATCATACCCTCCATTTACAGCTTGCATAATATGTGGAGTATTAGAATAATTATAATGTTCTTCTAATTTTAATTTAGGATTTGCTGTTAACACTGGAACAACACTATCTTCCCAAAAATTTGGCTTAGGTACAGCAGTTTTTGCAGCAACTTTAGCAGTATTAACTGCGGCATTTTTTTGAGCAGTACTTTGCATATTACCACCAACAGGTTTAGCTGGAGTACTAACATTACCAGTATATGTATATGTACCAAGATTATTTCCCATTTTCTTTATAGTTTATATTATTATTTTGCTTTTTGTTTACTAACTACATAATCATCAAGTTGCTGATAAATTGATTGTGTTTTATTCCAAGTAGGTGCTTCATTAGCATAGTTTTCAACAGTTGCCACATCAAGACCTCTCTTAGTAGCAATCTCATTTAAAATACTATTATATGCTTTTTCTTTAGTTCCACCTAAAGATGCCTCATAAGATTCTAACATTGATGGAGTAATTTGATTCCAGTATATAGGATATTCATCAGCATTAACTGCAGCAGTATTTGCTTCTACATAAGCTTTAACATTTTCAGCATAAACTTTAGCTTTAGCTTGCTCATATGCTTTTAAATTTGCTTTATTATCAACATTAGTAGGATCTGCTTCCCATTGAGCAACGAGAGCTGCTGTTGGAATATTTGGAGATCCTGTAATTTTTTTAGTTTCTTGAAATACTTTATTTTCTTTTTCAGCATCAAATTCTTGAGCAGCAGCTTGTTTTTCATTATATGCAGCTACTTCTGCTCCAGTTGGTGCACCTTGATTATAAGTACTGCTACCTAAAAGTTTTTTCTCTCTTTCTAAATCAATAGCATTTTGAGCTTTGTTAGCTTCATTAATGATTTCATATTTTTGTTTCTGAGAATTAATAGCCATAGCATTTTGATGATTAATTCTTATCTCAGCTAACTTATCTAAATCCATAGTCTGTTTAGCATCTTTCCATTGTAGAGCTTCTACAGCTTTGTTAATATCTTCATTCATATAGGACCAAGCATTTTGATTATCTATATTGCTAGACATTGATTCTATAGCCATATGTTTATTCTTTAACAAAGAAACCTGTTGAATTTGATCAGTATATGATTTAGCTTGTAATGCACTAGCTTGTAAATTTTTAACATCAACATATTCATTCCATTTATCACTACCTTGTTTAAATTTACCAGCTTTAAAATCAGTTTCATAATTTTTTATGTTTTGATCAATAGTATGTAAATCAATATTTAAGTCATTTGAAGCTTTATCAAGTTTAGCTTGATTTTCTTTATCAACTGTTTTTAAATATCCTAGATGAGCTTCATCCATTGTATTATACTCACCCATATTAACTTTACTTGCAGCCCAGTCATTTCTATTAACATAAGCTTTAGCTGTATACATATTTGAAAAAGCTGGATCTTTACCAATGGTTTCTGAAAACAAAGCAGTTAATGGAGTTTTTATTAATATACCATTTTTTGTAGTAACTTTATAGTTACCATCAATTTTATCCATCTCTACATTTAAACCAGCTGCTGTAGCTAATTTAATTGATTCTTTCATTACACTTTTATAGGGTACATATTTAACATCATCCATTGCTAATGCTTGATCTGCTGTAGCATCTGAAAAAGCTTTTTTCTTATAAGCCATGTATCTATCACCTTCTTCCCACCATTGTCCTCCACACTTTGTTTCATCAATGCAATTTTTAAAAGACTCACCTCTTTGAGATTCTTCATTAAAGTTTTTGGTCCATACCATATCTTTAACAATATTATTATTTGTATAGATAGATTGGAAAACACCTGCTGCAGCTTGAACATTTTGATCTAATGAAAAGTCCATACTTCCCATTCTTTTAATATCATCATTAATTGTCTTAAAAAATTCATCTCTTGCTTGAAGATTTGAACTTCTTGTCATAGCTGAATTTAATAATGAACCATAAAGATCACTTACCTTTTTATGGTTAGCATCATATTTACTTTGTGAAGTTTGTAAAACTTGAGCATCAAACGCTAGATTTGGCTTTGTAGGCTGAATCTGAGAAATATAATCTGTTTGACCTTGTATATAAGTTGCCATGTTATTTTATTTATTGTAAATATATTAATTATAACCTAAACAAAAATTAGTTATGTGTTATAATTATTTAAATCAGAAACTTTAGTAACATCATTAACTGGATCTAATACATATTTACCAGATTTATATGCTAAGAAAGCTTTTACTTTTAAATCATTACTTACATCTGCTGGCATACTACTTGCAAAAACATTAAATTCTTCACCAAAAGATTTACTAGTATCTCTAGTACTAGTTAATGGTTTGTCATTTGCTAAATACAGTTGTCCTGTAATTGGATCTAATTTTTTATTCTCATTAAGAGCATTAAGATTAAATCTATCTGTAGCATTTGTCCAAGCATTAGCAACTAAATTTGTAATCTTATCTTTAGCAATACCTACTGAATTAGCAAGATTTTGTTTTAAAGTATTTTCTTTATTAACTTGATCAGTAGACATTTGTGCATTTACTGCATTTTGTTGATTTGCTAATTGAGTATATTGTAGGTTAGTATTAGTAAATATATTTTCATTAACTTTAGCACTATTGTCTATAGCATCTGCTACATTACCATAAGCTGTTGCAGCTACATTACCATAAGTTGAACTAGCTGATTGAGCATTACCGAAAGCATTTGCACTATTTAAATACATTCCTAATTGTTCATTCTGAGCTGCTATTTTTCTTTCAGGTGAATCATATACTGAATCTGGAAATACTGTAGAAGGAGCTTTAGCCCAAGGATGAATTTCAGGTATTTCCCATCTAGCTTGTACAGCACGATCAATACCAAGTTGATCTTCTCTTCTTAATGCATAAGGATTGTTTAACATTTTAGTTGCACCTAAACTTCTATAGTTAGATGGTTTTTGATATGAAGGTTCAACATTATCAACAATAGCTTTTGAAACTTCTGGTTCTTTAAAAGTAAATTTACTATTTTCACCTCCTGTTGTATCTGTATATACACCATCTGCTTTTGAAATACTTCCTTTTTCTTTAGAACCAAATACTATTTCATCTCCTGCACCACTTTTTTCTGCTTCAAAAGGTTGCATAACTTTTGCAAGTTCAGCATTATATTTATCTTTATTAGCAGCTAAATTATTAAAAGCAATATATGATAATTGTTGAGAAGCAACACCATCTCTATTAGGTAATGGAACACCATGAGCAGTTGCCCATTCAGTTATATTTTTATTACTTACTTGACCTGGTAAAGCTTGTTGTCCTGAACCTTTAACATCTCTACCATGAGATTTTAACATTAAATTTCTTTTTTGAAATTCCAAGTAATCTGCAAAAATAGCATTAGCATCTTTTTTAATAACTAAATCTCTACTTGCTGGATTTTTAGTAAATGCATCATTGTAACCTGCACCAAAATTTTCTGAATGACTAGCTGCATCATCATATTCTCTTTTTAGTGCTGCTTTAAAGTTATCATCATTAGCTAAAACATCTCTAATATAAGCAAATTGTTTTTGAGCTGTAAGATCTGATTTACCAAATTCCTTTAAGGCATCTTTAGGATCTTGTACATTATCACCTAAACCAGCTTTAGGTAATTCTCCACCTTTTGCTAAAGAAGGAAATTCATCATAATTATTGTTAGATTTAGCCATACCACCAAAAGCTTTAGTAACAGCTTGATTTGTTTTGTCTGCATCATCTTGATTCATAGCAAATAAACTATTTGGATCTACTTGTAACTTATCAAAGAAAACATCTAAGTTATTTGGAACACCTTCACCAAAACCATTCTTACCAGATTCTTGCAACAACTTTAAAGCCGCAATTTTAAATGCTGCATTTTCCATTGTCATCTCTGCAGACTTCTTTGTTACAGTATCTGCATCACTATTGATAAGTATCTGCTTTGATTTGTTTACAGACTCTACCCAATTTCTAGAAATATCCGCAAAGGTTTGTGGCTTTTTTGGATTAACCCCAAAATATTCTAGCATCTTAGGATCTTTGACAATCATCTTCTTGTTGTCACTAAATATAAATGACGTACCATTACCCTCACCCTCACCATCAGTTGCTAAAAGTAAAGGTGTACCACCATCATAATGTTTTTTGCCACCAATATCAAACATGTCAAAATAATTGTGTTGACCACCATTTCCCTCCTTAGGACCTCTAGTTGAATTTGTAACAACCACTTCACCTTTCTCAGCTTCTACATTTGCAATATTTCTAGCTACAGGTTGCATTGTAGTTTGTAAAATCGCCTTAGGTACATTTTGATTTGGAAATCCAGATACTTTATACTTAGCCATAATTATCCATTTACTTGTGTTAAATTCATTCCAGCAGCGCGTAGTTGACGCAATTCATCCTCAGTAAGATCTACTACACCGCCCATTTCATAAACTTTGCCACCAAATTTAAATACATTACCACCGTATTTACTAATTTGATTTTGATCAGCATAGTTACTATTAGTTTGATGTAAATTAGGATTACCAATATTATTAGGTATCCAATTACCTTGTTGATCATACAAACCTTGAGATTGACTTTCAAAAGATCTAGCAGTATCATTTATTGCAGACTGTCTACCTATATCATTTGCTAACACTCCTGGAGCAGCATTTGCTTTATTCATAAAGTTAGTCAATCTTGGAGCATTAGCCATATATACATCTCCTGCAGAATTCCAATCTATTTTAAATTTTTCATCAGCACTAGTATCTAAAGTACCAGTATTTGCACCTATACTTGGTTGATTAGCAGGAAGATTTTCAAACTGCAAATAATCTGGAATTTTATTTCCATCTGTGTCTATAGAACCTAAATCAATTCCACCACCAGCTCTAGGTATCATTCCTCCATAAGCACGATTAATCAAATTAATAGCATTATGTAATGCTTGAGGATCTATATTACCACCATATGCTTTAGGGGGAATACTAAAAGCATTATGTCTAGCTTTAGTTTTATTTTGTATACCTACATAAGCCTTCCATTCAGCTTCAGTTTTAAAACCTTCCCTGTTTCTTTGATTTTCAAGAGTTGGATTTGTAAGATTTTCAAAAGCTAATCTTTTTGCAGCAGTTATAGGATCTTGTGATCCTTGTTGTACTCCTTGTTTTTTTACAGCAGGTGTTTGTGATAAAACAGTTTTCTTTTTTGCTATAGGTTTTTTCGGTGCTTTATAATTAGTAGGACCATCACTCTCCATAAGAACTTCTGTACTAGCATCTGCCTCAGGAGTATATTCAGCAGGTACTCCAGTAGTTGTTGGATTACCATAAACATCATAATTACTATTTTTAGTAAATCCTTGATCTAAAGGTGCTTGATATACATCTTGTTCAGTTGCAGACATCATTGGTTGTTCACCAGAATACAAAGGTGCTTGACCTTGTTGATTTACAGGATAACCATTAATAGCACCTTCTGAAGCAGCTCTTTGTCTTTCTAAATTATAATTTTCTAATTCGGCTCTAGTAACACCAGCTAATGCATTATAATCATCTTCTGGATATGTTCCACTATTAACAACGCTAGCAGTTTCTGTAGGATTTATTGCAGTTGCATCAGGAGGAACAGATGCATCAGTAGAAGAAGAAGTAACATCCTCTGCTACAGGTGATGTAACAGGATTAGTGGTTGTTGTAACAGGATTAGTGGTTGCTACAGGTGCTGCAGTTTCATTTGGTCTTGATAAAAAATCAGGTAAACCATCTCCATTTGCATCAGCATCGTATCCAGAATAACCTGGACCTAATGCAGTTGGATTGTACCCAGGCACATTACCTGCAGGATTCATTGCAGCAGCATTACCCCAATCAACTTGATATCTTGTACCTTTTCTTCTATTACCTTTCCAAAAACTACCTTCTTTAAATTTTTCACCTTCACCAATTCTCCATGATTGATCACCAATTTTTCCAGCCATACCAGGGAATAAACCATTTTGTCCAGCAGCACCTAAAAATTCAGCACCACTCATACCACCTGGTAGATTATTACCTGTAACATTAAGATCGCTATATCTATTTCCTGAGTTAGCTAAAAACCTACCCATTGGATTTGCACCAGAATATAAATTATCAAATAAAGTATTTCCTGGTCTACCATAAGCTACTGGATTAAAGTTTCCTTGCCCATAACCACCATATTGCTGTGTATAAGCACCTGGAGGATTTTCCCAAATACCACCAGCAGGTAATCTTTTCATTGTACCATCTGCATGAGTAACATAATCACCATAGCTATCTCGACCTAATATATCCCCAGCTCTAAAATCACCTGTATTAGTAGTTGTAGTTGCTGCGGCAGCTGGTTTAAATGATTTACTTGCTTCATCCCAAGTATATGAAGCTTTATCTACTTTAGCAACTTCAGGAGCTTTCCATGGATTAGCTTTATATAGATCCATACCTACTGTATTCTCAGGATTTGCATAATTCCAATCTAATGCAGCAGCTTTATATTCAGCTTCACTTTTATATTGTGTAGGATCAATTACTACTTTACCATCTTTTAAATTAATTCCACCAGCAGCTTTAGGAATACCTCCACCATAAGACATAGTAGGAGATGTATAAGCCTCACTAACAGAACCATCTCTATTAAAAGAACCATTTAATATAGACTTATATGTATTGTTTTTAATAGTATCTAAAAACATATTTGTTCTATCTTCAGCATAATTTTTAGATCCTTCTTCAGGAGCATCTGTTGATCCACCATAAGCTTTAGTTAATAATCTTTTAAGATTACCACCAAACTTACTATATCCCATTTGCTGATCTGGAGCACCCATATCAGGAGTATATGCTTGTGGATCATTTGATTGATTTTGCATAGCTACATCTGAACCACTAGGATCACTAGCTTGTTTTTTTGTAGATAATTCAGCTAAAATAACTTGAGCAACTTCTGGACTTATATCTCCATTTTGTGCTTTTTGAGTAATACGTTGAATTATAGTATCTGTATCAACATCACTTGACATCAGTTCTTCTACCTCTTTAACAACAGTATCAAGTTCATCTTGATCTAAATCTCCACCTTCAGCAAAAAGAGGTTGTCTTCTTTGTAACCCTCCACCATAAGACATTTGAGCACCAGGTTGAGTAGGAGGGGGACCTTGTTGTTCCATTTGTTCCTCTTGAGGATTAGAAGCTTGTCCTTCCATTTGTTCTTCACCCTGTCCTTGTTGTTGTTGAGGTTGACCATTTTGCATAGCAGCTTGAATAGTTTGTTGTGCTTCAGCTTCTTGCATACCCATTTGAACAAATATCTGCATAATTGCTTCAGGCGGTACTTGTCTTTCAAGTAATTGTGCAGCAATATCAGCAGGTTGAGCTCCTTGTTGTAGCATTTGTTGAACAAACTGCATAATTTGTTGCATCTGTTGATCTTGACCACCTTGTTGAGGTTGACCTTGTTGTTGCATTGCTTCAGGATTACCTTGAGGCATTTGTTGTTCTGGATTTCCCATGTTGTTTTCTATTTCATTTGTTTGGCCACCAGCCTTATATATTCTTACTCTCTTTTTCATAAACTATCTACTATAAAATCATTTAATAACTTTAACAATGTATCCTGCTTTTCTGTAAGCTTTTATTTGTTCATTATCAAGATCATCCTCCCAAGATTCAACAGCACCACCATTTTTAAATCCTCCTTCAATAGTTGCTGGTTGTAAATGCCATTGAGGTTTCATAATAAAATCATGACCTCCAAATAAATTTTTTACTTTACCCAACTTTTTAAATTGAGTATTATCTCCTAATAATAATTCTCTTTCTCCTGATCTATCACCAAGAAGTCGTGGATCAAAACCTTTACCGGCATCTCTTTGCATTTTTTCATATGCCAATATTTCTTCCTCTGTAAGAGGTACATAAGGATTTTTAAGAATATTGTGCTCTCCTTTTGGTAATTTTACAACCATTCTATCTACACCTCCATCATATTTTATATTTCCAAGATGATCTCTTCCTCCAGACCAAGAAGTAATTCTATTTGGTTTATATACTCCATTTTCTAAATGAAATATATCACTATTTGCTGAATCAATTCTTCTTGAAATTACTGCTGGTTCATCAAGTGATATATTAGCTTTTTTTAAAATTTCATTAAGTTTTGCTTTTCTTTCAAGATTAGGTACTCCTCTACCTGTATATGGTCCACTACCAATTTCATAATCTTTTATAAAAAGTTTATCTTCAGATGAAATATTTGTATTGTTTTTAATTTTATCAAATATATTTTGTGACATTGGCATTTTATCAACTTCACCAGCTAATCTATCAATTTTTGCTGCTGGACTTTGCCATGCATAATTTAAAAAATTATCACCTTCAGCAATATTATCATATGTTTGACCAACAGTTTTACTAACAGTTTTAGCACCTTGTGCAACATCATCAGCAACTGACTTAAATCCTGCTTTTGATCCTATTAATCCTGCTGCAATTTCTGCAGTTCCTGCTGCTGCTTCTTTCCAATCTTTAGTACCTTGTGATACATCATACCAATCTTTAACATTTTGAGGAGCTTTATAAAAACTATTAGCCATACCTGCGGCCATTGCAGCATTACCTACAGTAGCACCTGGTACAGCAGCCATTCCTGGAAGTGACATTGCTCCTATAGCACCTGCTGCTTCTATTGCAGCTGGAGCAGCAAAAGGCAAAGTCCAAAACCAATCAGCAGAACCTGCACTTTGCGGACCAAAATTATCAGGGTTATTGTTTCTTGCTTTAAGAGAAGATTGATCCATAGCTTGTTGCCATCCCGGTTTTTGTAATTGCTTAGATGCAAACTGTTGTTGATTATTATTAGCAGGTGTAACAGTTACTTCATCTTGATAACCTGTACTAGATATTATGCCTTTAGCTTTGTCACTTTCATATTTAGCTTTTTGTTGTTGATATTTTTTATACCATTCCTCATCAGGTAATGTTCCATCTGGTTCTCCCCCTTCTTTACGTGTTTGAACTACAGGTTGCGCACCTCTTTGTTGTTCTTGATATTCTTTAGTCTTTCTTTCCCAATCAAAAGTATTTAAACCTTGTGGAAATTGTCCTTTACTTCCATCTGACCATCTACCAAATCTTGGACCTGGATAATGAACAGGTTTTACATAAGGTGCTGCAGGAATAATTTGTTGTTCAGGTCTTGCAACTTGTGGAAAAGACATGGGATCAAGAGGAGTTACTTCTTCTTGAGGTATTACTAGATCTTGAGGTACTAAATTAACATTAGTTATTGTATTTTTTTTATTAGTATATTTTACCTTTGTAGGTACAGCTGTTAATGTTTTTTTTATGGTATTATTGTTTGCTCTAAAAATAACTTCTTGTACTGGTTTTTTATATATTGGATATTCTGCAATAAGTGGAATCTTATGTTTATCTGTAATTGCTACATTGCCTTTTGAATCTTTAACATAAGTTCTTCCAACATTTACTGGTTTAATATTTTTATTTATTGTATTAAAATAATTAGCTTGATTTAAATTATTCTGAAGAGGGGTATAATTAAATGTATTCCAGTTAACTGGTATTGTATTTGATTTATTATCAATTACAATACCTGCTGTATTTTTTGGATAAATTTTATTGTTTTTACTCCAATTAATATAAGCCTGTAATTCATCATTTCTTTCTTTTTGATATTCAGCATTTTGATTCCACAAAGCCATGCTATCTTCCTTCATCTTTACATGATTAGCATAATCTTTACGATCAGATGTATAATATGGTTGTACTGGTTTAACAGGCTGTGGTTTTTTTGGTTTAGTGGGATCACCAAATTGCATATCCATACCATATTCAGCTTGAGATAATTGATTAATACCTGCAGAATTATTAAGCATTTTTGTCAAATTATTGATATACACAGTATTCATATTAGGTGTTCCTCCTAAATTAAATTTATCAATTTTTTTTGCCAACTGCTTTTTCATTATATTAATATACAAAATTAATTTTACATATCTTAACTATTAAATAGTTATCTGTGAGATAATTGCTGATTACTTACTGCTAAACTTACAAGTATCTCAACATTATTGTTATCTGTTCTTTTTAAAATTACCCTATTATTAAAGTGTCTGAATTTTTTCCTTTGAAATTCTTGCTTGTTATAGTTTAAATTTACTGGATTTAGATTACGAATATAACCATT
>Ga0315284_10006184_pt1 | contig 17052 bp, 15 predicted proteins | sample YL17G09_16_MG_FD_203696 | JGI IMG/M metagenome (GOLD analysis project Ga0315284, IMG submission 203696) | Sediment microbial communities from Yellowstone Lake, YNP, Wyoming, USA - YL17G09_16 | ecosystem: Environmental > Aquatic > Freshwater > Lake > Sediment | place: USA: Wyoming | collected...
CCATCAACAAGATTTCGCTGCTGGTCGCAGGCACGTCCCACCACGTGGTTGTGGACGTGGTTGACTGCCCCTACCTCTCGTCGCTGGCTCTGGGCGCATTGTCTGCACTGGCGCGCGAACGGGGTGCCGCCGGGTACTCGCTCGCTCTCATCGACGCCAACAAAATGATCAAGGATGTGATCGGTCTCACGGGCCTGAGCGAATCCATGCCTGCATTCGACACTCTCGACGAGGCACTTGCCCACATCGGCGGTGGTGCGAGCACTGCACCCCCGTAGCGTCCCTGGTGCACCCGAGCCGCAGCCAACACGCCTCGCCCGGCCCGATGCGAGTGCCATCGCGCCCCTTCCCGCATGGCGGAGCGCGGCACGACTCCCAGCGGTCACCGTCCGTCATACCCAAGACTATCGTTGACAGAATAGAACGAATACAGGTGCTGCGCATCGGGAAACGCGAAGCTCGTGTCGGGCAGCAGCGGCAGCCCTGCATCGAAGTACCGGTTGAACACCACGCGAAACGTGTTCACCGGCGTGATGCCCTCGTACACCGCCGCAGCGGTGTCGCCCGGAAGGTAGGCTGCGTAGAAGATGCCCATCTTCTGCTGCAACTCCCTGCGCGTCGCCGCTGTCCAGCGAAAGCCCTTCTGGTCTTTCTGATACCGTCGGGGAAACGGCCCCTCATCTGCCTGCAGAATGATCACCGGCGGCGTAGGTGATCGAAGCAGCAGCGTGTCAACCAATGCCCGGATACGGCTGTTGACGAACATCACCTGCTCCACGTAGTTGAGGGAGTCTCCCCGCTTCCGGGACTGCCGGTACGAGAGGAACTTGCCGTTACGGTCGAACACGTACGGCGGGTGCGGCGCCAGTAGATGGACAAAGGCGAACGTGGGCTCGGGCGCCTCCGGCAGGCGCTGGAGTTGCTCAAGAGCCAGCACAACCCGCTGATAGTCCTGCTCGCGCCCCCTGACCCCGACGATGCGCGAAACAGTGCCGCTATGGATGAACAGGGGATGCAGGAGCATCGTCTTCCACAGCAGCACGGTGAACTCGTTGGCGGCCACGGGGTTGACGTTGACATCCGCATGCTCGTTGCGCTGCGTTCCGTTCCACCACGAGCCGAAGTGGTAGTACCGATAGCCCCGGGCCTTGAGGAAGCGCGATACCCGGTGGTTCTTGATCTTCTTCTGGGCAAGAACCCAGTTTGTGCACTCCTGGTCGCCGGGCAGGCGCAGGTCGTCGAGATACTCATAGTTGAGAGAGGAGGCCAGAGAGACTGCGGTCTTCAGGTAATTTGCGTGGCTGCGCGTGGAGACACTGAACCCCCGCTCGCGCAGCCACCGACCGATCTCGCTGTTGTCGCAGCCATAGGTGTCGCTCAACACGCGCTCGTTGCCATACCTGTCGAAAATGATGTAGTAGATGTCGGGTCGTGGTCCGGTTGACGCAGCGGTGATCGTGGAATCGAGGGGCTCATCACCGGATGAGGTTACCGAGACGCTTGACTGCCGCGTGGCGCCCATGACGAAGGTGCATGCACCAACCGCAACGAGCGCCGCGCCAACAGTGTTGAGCAGCGACGTGATCCTGCGTCCAGATCGCACGCTGACAATGACGACCGCAACCGCCACCACGGTCGCCGCAAGCCAGATCCAGAAGAACGCGTCCTGGCTCCCCTCCCCTGGCTCGGTGGCGAGCGCATTGCCGAGAAGCCGCCGGCCGTGCCCGTACGAGAGCACCAGAATCACCGCCAGCGACAGAGCAATGCAGATCCGTGCGGGACAGCGCAAAATGACGCACGCTGCGACCAGCGCCAGCCCCACAGCCGCAGCGATGCCCAAAGGCCACAGTGCCTCTGCCGGGGTCATCTCCGACGTGTTGACACCAAGGAGTGCCAGCACCGGGTACACGCAGAAGAGCGCCACGTGGAAGGGGGCGCTTCTGAGCCCGGTGTTGCGCGAGAGACCCGCCACTCAGGACCTCCCACTGTCGGTGCTGTCGGCACGTGCGGGGAGCCCGTCAGCCGGTACGGCCAACCGGAAATAGAACTCCCAGATCTCCTTGAACCCGTCGCGCAACGTGACCCCGGGGATCCAGGGTTTCTCACTGCTGTTGTAGTGCAACGCCTTGATGGGCGTGTTGTTGAACTGGAGTCCGCGACGGTTGCGATTCTCCACGATGGCGCATCTGCCTTCGGTAAATCGCACCACAATGGACTCGTGAAAGATGCGCATCCAGCGTCTCTGACGATTCGTTGTCTGGGGATTGCCGTGCAGTCGCGTTGCGTTGTACACGTAATCAAGGCGGTGGTAGCGAATCCCTCTGTCGGCCAGAACAAGGCTCAGCAGGTCTTGATCGGGGTGCTTGAGCCGCGTGAAATACTTCCCGTACGCCGGTATGCGCGCCTTGACGGTGAGAAGCACATCGCGCCTGAACCCGACAATGCCGGTGTTGACCTTGTCGTGGAGCAGTTGCCGAAGAAGGCCCCGCACTCCGCCAAACTCGCGTCGAAAATCTGCCACGAACTCCTTGCGTCCCAGTCCGACGATCAGGCCGGTGATCGAGCTGAGGTGGTGGCGGTTCTCCAGGTACTTGTTCGGGCTGGCGCCGCTGGACACAACGCCCTTCTTTTCGATCACCTCGAACAGCTCCGAGATATCTTCCAGCACCAGCATGTCGGCATCGATGTAGAGGATGGTATCGTACGGCGCGGCGTCGATGTCGAAGAACGCGTAGCAGCACCCGAACCGCTCGTTGTCAATCGGAATGCACCGGGGTGCGTGGCGCACGTCCACGCCCAAAGCGGCAAGTTCGTTCACCTGGTCCGGCGTCAGGCCCTGGTCAAGCACCGTGACCGCCGCCTGCATGTTGTGCCGGATGCTCTTGACAAGGGCGAGTGCGCCGGGAAAGAACCCGGCATCGCTGATAGTGACGATGCCGCGCGTGGGCACGGTCGCACTCCGCGTCCCATCATCGAGCCCGTGCGTTGAAACGAACATGGTGGGGCCTCACATCTTTCCGGTCAAACGGTATGCGATCGTGCCATAGTACTCGTGCACTGCCGCAGTCACCCGGGCCAGTGCCTGCGCCGAGGGGATGCATTGGAACGCGGTCATCTGGAAACGGTCATCCTCGAGAAAATCGGCCGCAGCCGGATGCACCACGAACCCCTGCTTGCGAAACACGCCTGCCGCACGACGCATGTGCGCGGCGCTGGTGACCAGGATGATCTCGCGGGGCAACGCCAGGCTGTCAATGATCCGGGCCACCAGCGGGGCGTGTTGTGCCGTGGTCTTTGCCTGCGTCTCCACGATTACTGCCGATGAGTCAACGCACAGACTGTGGACGAGCAGGTATGCCGCATCCTCGGCCGAGGACTGCGGTGACTGGTGCATAAACTCGATGACACCCCCGGTCACCACAATGCGCGGCGCCAGGCCTGCGCGCTGGAGTCGAGCGGCGTGCATGATGCGATCGCCGGCGTCGCTGATCTCGGGGTAGAGGCGGGGAGGCAGTCCCGGCGCCTCACCTCCGCACAGCAGCACGATGGTGGAGCACCGCGGCAGCGGGTCGGACTGCCGGTACCCGGCCTCAAGTGACCGCACCACTGCGTACTCTGTCACCGGCATTGAGCACACCGCAAGAAGGCCGACTCCGACCCCGATTGCAGCGATCGCACTGCGACGCCGCCGAAGCAGCAGCAACGCCAGTCCGAGCAGCAGAAGCCCGACACTGAGTCCCAGCGGGTATGCCAGGCGGGACGCGAGTTTGATGAGGAGGAGGATCATCGGGGGTTTGACTGCCGGTTGATGGTGTGTGTCCGAGAGGCGTTGACGGTTACGCATGCCTCGATGCATCGCTTGTCGAGTGTATCGAGACGAGCGGCACACTTCGACCAGGCTCTGTGTATCGCTCGGAAAGCGGGGCCTCCGTTTTGTGACGAAGACACTACAACTCGTCGTTGCACCGCGTCAGGCGCTGCCCGCACGCCGGGCAACGCAGAAGAGCCAGAGACCAAACGGCGGCTTCACCGCCCGCTCCACCGCAGCAATTGCGGGGATGAACCGGTCGACCAGCCGCGCCGAGGAACCGGGCATCCGCTTCCCGCGCAGCAGCCCGAACTGCACAAACCACCCGATGGCCGACAGTGCGTTCATGTAGCACATGGTCTCGACGGCAAAGCCCTGCGACTCGACCAGTTTCCGGAGATCGGCGCGACGGTAGCGGCGGTAGTGACCGGCAGCCTTGTCAAACGCACCGAACAGACGGGGATGTGCCGGCACCACCAGGATCAGCCGTCCGCCCGGCAGCAGGATTCGTGCCACTCGCTGCACCAGGTTGACGTCGTCGGAGATGTGTTCGAGCAGGTTGTTGGCCACCACCGTGTCGAAGCGAGTCGTCCCGACTGCCGAATCCACAACAATTGCATCGGCGTGGAGAATCGTGACATCGGGATTGCCGACAAACTGCTCGCCGAGCATCCGCGCGTACTCGGGATTTGCCTCCAGAAGCGTGACGCGCCGCCCTCTGCCGATCAGCATGCGCGAGAAGGTTCCCATGCCCGCCCCCAGCTCCAGGATGGCAGCGCCCAGAAACGGCTTGAGCATGGTGTATGTCCACCGGTTGTTGCGCTTCATGAGACGGATCTTCAGCAGCGTGTCCTGCCCCACGTCAACGCCACGCAGCATCGAGCGCAGCAGCCAGTACACGCAGGAGAAGAAGTCGGTCCACTTGATCTTCTTCCCTTCGTCAAGACCGCGGCCGTTGTAGGAGATGGGCACCTCGTACACCCGGTAGCCGCGTTTGAACACCTCGGCCGTGATCTCGGGCTCAATGCCGAAGCGGTTGGCCTTGAGTGTGAGCGACTGGAGCACCGGACGCCGCAACGCCTTGTAGCAGGTCATCAGGTCGGTGAGACAGGTGTTGAGCGCAACGTTGGCGATCAGGTTGATGACGGTGTTGCCGAGAAAGTGCCAGTAGAGAAATGCCCGATGCGCACCGAGAAAGCGACTGCCGTACACCACATCGGCCTTGCCCTCCACGATCTTCTGGATGAGGGCGCCGTACTCGTCGGGATAGTACTCCAGGTCGGCATCCTGGATGATGACGATGTCGCCGCGCGCCTCGGCAAAGCCCTTCTGCAGGCAGAAGCCCTTGCCCTGATTGCGCTCGTTGAGAAAGAGTCGGATGTTGGGAGCATCGAGCTTCTGCAGGTGTTCGCGCGTGCCGTCGGAGGAGCAATCGTCAACAATGATGATTTCCTTGCGGTGCGGTTCTTTCTGCACCAGCCGGATCAGCTCCAGAACGCTGTTCACCTCGTTGTAGACGGGAATGACAATGGAGAGAAGCGGGTCGGTGATGCTCACTCGGGGCTCCGGGATGTTGAGCGCGACTTTGGTCGCGCGCTTGTCGCGACGTCGCCCTACAAAATCGTTCGCACCAACAATCGATACAAGCCCCGGGGAGTGCCGCTGCCGCCACGCAGCCAGTCTGCCACGTCGAAGCTGCGTCGGTAGTGACGGGTGAGCTGCACATTGTGGACGCGGCCGGTTCGCTCAAAGCCCGGCAGGTGGCATGCGCAGTGCACCGTGGGACGAGGTGCACCCACGAAGCAGACCTTGTGCGTGAGAGGGAGTCCGTCAAACGCCTCCATCTGCGCCGGGGATGGCCCGTCCGTGTCGCAGAACTTGACGAAGCAGGTGCCCCCGCTCATCCGCGAGAGCCGCCGGGTCCACTTCTCGCGCGCCTCGGCCTCGGTCCGGTAGTGCATGAAGTGAATCTCGACGTCACCACCCAGCACTCCGATGGGATAGGGCGCGGACATCCCGCCCCGCAGACGGTTGACATCATCGTAACGCGAGCTCCCGGTGAACCGCAGGGCCCGGCGCCCCAGGCCCGCCGGATCGCCCAGAAGCCGCAGATAGCACTCGGGCCGGATGAAGAGCCCCACAAAGGGCGTTTGGTAGGGCGAACCGGCTGCCGGGTAGACGTCGGCGCCCCAGCAGTTGTTCGTGACAATGGAGAATGCGCGGCCGCGTAGCCGCGCCCGCAGATACGCCCGGAAGAGGGCTTCGGCGATGCGGGAGTGCCCGCCGGTCCGACTATTACCGGGCATCTCGACTCCCGGCTGATTGCGCAAGAAGGAACGCGCACAGACGGGCTGCCACCGCCTCCTCCTCGAAGAGACGCGCCCGCTCCAGCCCCCGGATCGCGTACGCGCGGCGACTCTCCTGGTCGGTGAGCATCTTCTCCATGGCCAGGCACAGCTCGCGCTCATCACGCGTGTCAACCAGTAGCGCGGCATCGCCCAACACCTCGGGCGTTGCGCTGCTGTTGGATGCCACCACCGGCGTGCCGCACGCCATGGCCTCCAGCGGCGGCAGGCCGAATCCCTCGTACAGGCTGGGAAACACGAAGAGCTCTGCCAGCGACAGCAGCGCCTCGGGGCGATCGGACTCGCGCACAATGCCGGTAAAGATGACGTGGTTGGTCAACTGCAGGTCATCCACCAACGCCTGAATTCGCTCACCATGCGCGTCGAGTGGCCCCGCCAGCACCAGCGCATGGGCGGGCAGACGGTGACTCACCTGCCGGAATGCGCGCACCAGCGCCTCGACGTTCTTGTGCGGCTTGAAGTTGCCCAGGTAGAGGACGAATCGCTCGGGCAGTCTGAACCGATTGCGCACCGAGTCAAGAAGCGACCGGTCCTCAACCCGCCGGTATCTCGCCGCAATGCCCAGAGGGATGACGGCGATCTTGCCCGGCCGCACCTTCCACAAACGGACGATGTCACCCTTGGCATGTTGCGAGTCAGTGACAATTGCCCGGCACGTGCGCGAATACACCGGCCCCATCACGGTGTAGAAGAGGCGTCGAAGCGGCCCCAGAGCATTGCGGTAGGTTGGGAATGCAAGGAACATGAGGTCCAGCGTTTGTCCGACAACAGGCGCCCGCGTCAACAGAGGAACCTTGTGATAGGGCGAGTAGAAGAGGTCGAGCCTCTGCTTTCCCATGGCAAGGGGCAGAAGCACCTGATCCCACACCACCGTGGGCGCGCCGGCAATCACACGGATGTGCACGTTATCGGCGGCCTCGACAGGCGGAGGTTTGGAGCAGAAGAGCACCAGCTCGACCTGCGGCACGTGAGCGGCCACGTAGCGGATGAAGTTGGCAAGCGGCCGGCCAATGCCGGTGACAATGCCATTCTCGATTTCGCGTGCGTCAATGCCGATGCGCATGTGTGCCTCTCACTCTCCGCTGCACGCCGCAGTATGAGCGACGCCCTCTCACCCAACGCCCGCAATCGCCGGCCTCACTCCGCCGAGTCAAGCCCGAGTCCACCAAGCAACTCGCGGTAGACGCGCTCTGTCGTGCGCGCATTGGTGCGCACGTCGAAGTGCTGCTCGATCCTCGCTCGTGCGGCAACACCCATCCGTTGACGAGTGGTAGCATCAAGCAGCAACCGGACAATCTGCCGAGCCAGATCCGCTGTGTCACCCGGCGGCACGAGAACCCCGGAGACGCCGTGCTGGACAAGCTCGGGGTTGCCTCCGGTGGCGAAGCCCACAACCGGCTTGCCGCATGCCATCATCTCGAGGATGGCGCGGCTGCACGCTTCCTTCTCGGTAACGGCAACCCCCACGTCAAGCAGCGGAAGCACGTTCTCCACGTCGGCCACAGCGCCTGCAAAGACTACCGACGAACCGATGCCCAGACGCCGTGCCTCGCCACGGAGGACAGCCAGGCGGTCCTCGCGCTCGTCGCCGAACTGGCCCCCCACAACCAGCAGTCGCACGCCAGATACCTCGCGTACGACGAACGCGCCCGCCTCCAGAAACGCCTCAACGCCCTTGCGACGCCCGAGGTTGGACACGAGGCCCACCACCGGATGGCCGCCGATGCCCAGGGCGGACGATCGTGCGGGATCGGCGGTCCCCGGATGAAATCGCGCGACATCCACGCCGTTGAGCACCACACTCACGTTGGCGGGCGCCGTGCCGTCACGACTGAACCGTTGCGCCACGGCAGCGCTGTTGCAGATGATGCGGTGCGCCAGAAACGAGAACGCGCGCGACTTGTCGGGCTCACTGCCGAAAACAAGATTGCGTTCGTGCCACACGACCTTGACACCTGTACACCGGCCGTACAGCGCTGCCAGCATGTTGTTGCGCGGCGTGTAGGAGTGAATGATCGCCACCTGGTGATAAACGCACAGACGGTGCAAACCCCGCACTGCCGTCACTATGCCCGGCCAGTTGACCGGGGAGAGTCGGGGCACCGGCAGTTCCGCGACTTCCACGTCAAGACGCCGGGCCTCCACAGCGAGCGGTCCCGGGTCGGGCACGGCCAGCACGGGCCGGACATGCGTGCGATCGAGGTTCTGCCACAACGCAAGCAGGCTCCGCTCTCCACCACTGATGGCGGTCTTGTCGTGCAGGTAGAGTACGGTGGTCATGGCCCGGGCTCTCCAGCGTTGCTGTCCGGCGAGGGTGCATCGAGCAACCCCAGTGCCTCCAGATACACCCGTTCCATGCTGCGCGCCATTGCCTGAAGCGAGAACCGCTTCACGCGGAGGGCTGCGGCAGTGCTCAGCGCCCGTGCCCGTGCCGGGTCGTCGAGAAGTGCGCGCATCGAACTCTCCAGTGCCGGCACGTCGCCCGGACGAATGAGAATTCCCTCCTCGCCGGCCTGCAGTAGCTCCGGCACGCCGGCATCGTTGGTGGCAATGATTGGCTTTCCCATGGCCATGGCTTCGAGCACGCAAATGCCGAAGGCCTCGTGGTAGGTTGGGAACACGAAGAGGTCCATGATATCGAGCAGTTGCGGGATGTCGGGTCGCGATCCGGTCCACACCACCCGGCCACCTATGCCCAGGGCCTGCGCCAGATTCTGCAGCTCGGTCCGCAACTCTCCCTCGCCCACAATCAGCAGCACCACGTCGGGATGCTTCTCCATGACAGGGGCTGCGGCAGCAAGGAGGTGCTCGTGTCCCTTGTCCTTGATAAGGCGAGATACATTGCCGACAACGACCGCGCCGGGCGCAATGCCCAGACTTGCCCGGAACTCCGCCTTCGCGCGCTGGTCGGTTCCCGGGACGAACCGCGACAGATCGATCCCATTGTGCACCACGGCCATCTTGCCGGCCCCGATGCCCACACCCGAACACACATGTTTCTTCACGGTTTCCGATACGCACACGATACGTCGCACCCAAGGCGCGTACAGGCGGTAGCGCGTCATGTGCGATCTCTTTCGAGGGAAGGGATAGCTGTGGATAGTCATGATATGGGGAACACCGGCCAGCTTCGACGCGAAAAAACCAATGAGGTCCGCATCGATGAGGTGCGTCTGCAGCAGGTCAGCGTTGCAGGCGCGAAGTGTCCGGGCAATAATGAGCACGCTTGCCACCGACACCACGCGCGGCAGTGTCAGACGCACCGTGCGCGTTTCGCGGTACGACGATTCCTCAAGCAGCGGCTGCAGATCGTGCCAATACGTCACAATGCTGTCGAAGCGCGTGGCATTGACATTACGGCATAGCTCCAGAATCACGCGCTCGGCGCCCCCTACTCCCAGCGAGGGGACGAGGTGCACAATAGTCAGTTTTTTGTGCATACGGCCCGAAGGTACCTGCCTTTCCGGATGCTCAGAGGGCGAATCCATGCGGTAATCGCCATGTCAATCCAGGCGCCGAGGAGCCCGAGACGGTCGGCGATTCTCCCCGGGAGGTTGTTGACTCCCACGATGCTTCTGACCGAGAAGCCCGCTGCCGTCAACTCCTCGCGCAGATCGTGCTGGTCGTACAAATACACGTGAAGGTTGGCATTGAGCCGGCCTTCCTTGCCATTGGGGACGGCAGTGCGCCATGTGACCTGGTTGAGCACCAGTGCCACGAATCGTCCGCGGGGCGCCAATGCCGCATGCACGCTGCGCAGGGCCTGCTCGCGGAGCGCACGACCCGGGATCTGCTGCAACACCTGCACTGCCGCGGCGTGCGACACCGACCCGTCCCGCATCGGCAGCGCACACATGTCGGCACACACGCCCGCGGCATTCAGCGGCTTCTCCATGAGGCCCCGCAGAGGATTGACCGCGAAGTCGGTGCCGATGAGTGTGCACGTTGCGTTGCAGGCACGAACCCGGTCGAGCAGCCGTCCGTCAGCCCCGCCAATGTCGATGAGGCGGGAGTTGCCCGCAAGTCGCAGCCCCGACACTACGCTGTGCATCTCAATGAAGTTGGACCACCGCGACCGCGTCGCAGCGGCATGCGCGCCGTAGGGCTGGTCGTGTTCGCGGAATCGCCGTTCGCGTTCTTTGAGCGCCAGTGCGTCTCTCTGGTTCATCGGGTACCTCTGTCATTGCGATGCGTCTGGGCCACCGACACCAGCTCCCGCACCCGGTGGACGTACGTGTGATGCGCAACCGCCTCGGCGCGACCGGCCTCTGCAATGGCCCTGCGCTCCTCGTCATGTTCGAGGTAGTACCGCACCTTGGCTCGAAGATCCTCGGCATTGTCAAACGCGACGAGGTGCCGACCATCCTGAAAGAGCCGCAGCACATCGCGTTGCCGGTCGACAAGCACGAAACAGCCGCATGCCAGGGCCTCGAACACCTTGGGACTGGCCTGATAGCACGGGGTAACGCCATCCTGGTAGTGAATGACAATATCGATCTTTGCCGCACTGAAGATGACCCGCCACGTGTCGGGCTTCACCTGCATGCTCGTGGAGATCTCCCTGGCGCGAGGATCTCCATGTGCCCTGTGCCACCCCGGACCCCACAGGTGCAGGTCCACGTCGAGAAGATGCCTGAACAACTCCCACCGGTTTGCATAGTGCGAACCCACGAATACCACGTCATGCCCGTACTGCCGTCGCATGCGAGGTGTCACCGGCACCGCAGTGTGCAGCGCCGGGTCGCAGCCCATGGGCAGCCACCGGGCATCGGGACGGCCAAACTGCGCAAGCAACTCCACAGCCTCGGTGCCTTGACAGAACACCAAGTCAAAGGCAGGCGCCACCGCGCGCACCGGCCCGAAGTTGTGCGGCGGATCGGTTGTCCACAGTGCAGTGGTGGTTCCCAGTCGCCGCAGTGCACCAACGGAGTCGGCGAAAATGCCGTGCCCACCGCTCACCACCGCAAGTTCGCAGCGCGTGCGCGCTGCCAGCCGCACCAGCCCGGCATTGATCCGCCGCACCTCCCATGCCTGAAGCCGGGGCAGCCATGCACGCAGGCGTCCGGGCAACAGCAGCGCACGCTCGTCGTAGCTGGACACCTGGTGGCCCAGCTCCCGGAACGCGCGCTCGATGTACTCGGTGATGGTCGGGAAGTGCGGATTGTGGTAGCCGGAGAATATCACGCGCATGGCGCCCTCCCGTCAACCGCAGAGTCCAGCACACGAGCCAGGGCCGCCGTGAGAAACCGCCGATCGTACTCCCCCACCCACTCGGGCATCGCACGGGGTGCTCCCATCTTGACATCGGCAACAAGGCGTGTCAGGGCATCGCACACCGACGCCGGATCGTTGGGCGCAGCCTGGTAGCAGCACCCAGCCCGATTCAGCAGCGCGACCTCGGGTCCTTTCGCCGCGACGGCAAGCACCGGTTTTGCCGCGTACAGGTACTCGAATACCTTTGACGGCATGGAGCCCGCATACCGCTGCGACCACTCGGGCCCGCGCGCGCTCTCCATGAGCAGGATCAGCGCATCTGCGCCCCGGATGAGTCCCACGCTCCGGGCATGATCCACGTATCCGGCAATGATGACCGTGCCGGCAAGTCCGAGCTCGGAGACCAGATCCCCGCACTCTTTGTCAACAATGCCCGCGATCACCACCTCAAGCACTCCCGACAACTCAACAGAGCGGTCGAGCACCATGCGCAGCCCACGCAGCAGCCCATCCGGAGAGTAGCAGAAGCGCCGCGACACCCGCCCGGTGTACACGAGACGAAGGCGACCATCGGTGCGCACTGGCGCAGGCCTGTCAAAATCGCAGGCATCATACCCGTTGGTGACCATCGAGAACTTTGCGGTGTCAACGTCCGGTATCGCCGTACGGATGTCGGTGAGGATGCTCTCCTTGCAGTACACGACACGGGTGACCCGGCGCAGAACCCACGCCTCCAGACGCCGCACCAGGCGCAACTTCGGTGTGGTGATTTCGGGGAAGTGCGTTGGTGTGCAGGTCCACGGGTCGTCGTAGTCAACGACAAGCGGCAGCCCCGAAATGCGCTGCAGTGCCACCCCGGCAAGAAACGACGACTGCGGCTGGCTGTGCACGTATATGGCAGAGAAGCGATGGCGGCGCAGCAGTCTCCATCCCGCAAGCACGGCAAACGGCGCCCATCCGGCAGACCAATCGGGAAATGCCGTGCGGAGATACACGGCCGCGTATATGCGCTCGATCGTGCGAAGGACCAACCCTGAGGCGCTCCACGGCATGAGCACGCCCGGATCGAGCGACCACGTGCGCGCAGCTTCGACATCGGCGGGGAGTTCGCGCGCCAGCTCCTCATCGCGTGTGGGTGACGACGGTCGCGCGCTCACCACCCACGGCCGCCATCCGTGCATGCCGAGGTACTTGACAAACTTGGCAGGCCGCTGCACCGCACTGCCGCGTTCGGGCGGGAAGTGTCGGCAGATGCAGAGCAGGTTGCGCGACTCACTCATGCGCCACCCCGCTTGTTGCTGCGCGCATAGTCACGGTATCCCTGTGCGAAACCGAGTGCCTTCTCCAGATGGAGCTCGCAGTACCGCCGGATCACCTGCCCGGGCCATAGCCGTGACACCACAAACGCCGCTCCTGCCAGCCCCAGACGCCGGTAGTACGCAGGTGGGAGCCCCGCCACGGTGATGCCCCGTCGCGCGGCGTGAACCCGTGCATCTCGACTGCCGTACCAGTACCCGCCTCCGCGATACGTTTTGCGCAATATGTCAACGCTGAACTTGTCGGCCTCGGGACAGTGGCGGATGACCGCATCGTGCGCGTAGTAGACCGACTCGCGCGCCTGGATGATCTTCAGGAACAGCTCGCTCTCCTCACCCGGAACAAGCATCGCGCGACTTGTGTCGTAGCCAAATGCCGGATCGAACATGCCGAACCGCCTGAACATCTCCTTTGACAAGACCATGCCTGCACCGATCGGAACCGGGTCGTGCCGGCTGTGATAGCGCGAGGTATCGCCCAGGTCGTAGCCGCCGCCAAGCATGATGCGGAATCTGCCATCCAAGCGGAACCACCGGGGGCGACCGGTCGGCTCGTAGATGATCCGAAACACCACTGCGCCCGCATCCGCATGTTCCAGCAGCGCCGGAGCCAGTCTCTCCAGAAAGTCGCCCCGGGGTACAACATCATCGTCAAGGAAGCAGATCCGGTCGAACCGCGCCTCCGCAATGCCCCGGTTGCGCGCATGGGAGAGGCCCGACTTCTCCTCCTTCGTGCACAGCAGCTCGTAGTGGTGCGGCAGCAGATTGAGGTGCATGAGCCGGTCTGCAGTGTCGTCGGTTGAGCAATTGTCAACCACGACGATCTGCAGGCTCAGCGACGCGGGGATGCGAACCGACGTGTCAAACATGCCGACCAACGCAGCTACCCGCGCTGCGCGGTTGCGCGTGCACACGACAATGCTGAGTTGGGTGGACTGGCTCACGTGATCTCTTCGGTAGTTCCCGGTTTGGGTGGCGATGCAATAATCTCGAGCGCCGGAACACACGCCTTACCCATGCGCTGAAAGACCTCGGTGAACCGGTGCACGTACGTGTGCTCGCGGATCGTGCGCTCGTGGCCGGCCGCCGCAATGGCCGCTCGCTCCTCCTCATGCGCAAGGTAGTACCGCGTCTTGTCAACAAGATCGGCCTCACCCTCGTAGCACACGACCTCCGAGCCTATGCGATAGTGCGCACCAAGGTCCTCGGCATTGGCGGTCAGCATGAAGCCACCGCAGCCGGGCACCTCGAAATTGCGGCCCTTGATCTGCTCGAAGAAGACGACCGGCGGCGCAACCACCGGACGCGACCCGCGCAGCATGGCCTGAAAACTCCGGACTCCATGCCGCAGAGATGCGCGCACACGGGCACTGCCCACGAAGCGTCGCGCGAGGCCGAAGGCAGCGTCGCCGGTGCGCTTGGCCACAGAGGCAATGCCACCCTCGGTATTGGAGAAGTTCAGGTTGATGCGGCTCTGGCCGAAGATGCGGATCATCTCATCCTGTGTCACGCGTCCGGCCTCCCAGCCGCCGCCCCATGCGCGTACGTCAATGCCGGCAGTCTGCAGTGCCGCGACAAGTTGCCGCCGGTCGCTGATGGGGCGACCAACGAACGTCACGTCGTGCGCCAACGGGAGGTCCATCGGACGGTAGAGAAACTGGTTGCAGGCCACCTGACTTTTGATGGCGGTTGCGTACCTGATACGCGCGTACTTGGGCAGTGCGTTGGCAGCGGTCGTCACAGCCCACGAGAAGCAGTGTGCGTATCGGGCGGTGTAGCTTTCGAAGCGGGAGTGGTCGTCGCAGAACCAACACGCAGTAGGCACGCCCGCCTTGCGAACCTTCGTCAGAGCACGTTGATCGAACTCATCGCCCGCCAGTACGAAGACGGCCAGCTCGGGCATGCGTGACCGCGCCACCTCAACCAGCAGCGCGTTCATCCGGTCTCGGCCATGCGCGGCCAGCAGCGATGCAACGTCGAAGTAGACAACGTCATGTCCCATACGAACGAGGCTGTCGTAAAAGTTGTAGTGCTCGTAGCCCAGGCCATTGGCGGGCTTGCCGTAGTCGTATTTGTAGGCTGCGTAGAGTATGCGCATAGATGCTCCGGTCAGTCGGCCCGTGGAAAGAATCGCGCCAATGTCACTGCCAGGACAACCGCAGCCGGCAGAGGGGGCGTCACTCCCGCAGCCAGGATCTGACGAACCGACCGAATGCCATGCCGCGCGAAAAGCCACCAGAGAAAGGCAATGCTCGCCCTGCGCCACAGCGTCGATTGGCTGAGCCTCTGTGCCAGCGTGACCCACTCAAAGACTTCGACCTCCCGATTGTCACGACACCCGGCAGTCACCTGCCGGTCGGAACCAAACGTCACGCAGACCAGCGATGCATCGGTGCATGCGAACTGCCGGCATGCGCGCAATACCGCCATGTAGAAGTCGATGTCTACCACCCACTTCAGCCGCTCGTCAAACGTCCGGCCAACTCGGCGACGGTAGATCGTGGAACTCGGGCCTCCGAGAAAATTCACCGGGAAGAGCGCCCCGGGCGAGCGCCGGAGTGCCGAAATCTGTGCAGGAGAAACTCGCCACTCGAAGGACCCGTCCGGACCCACTGCCTTGCACCCGGAAAATGCGAGATCTGCGCCTGGGCACTCATCCAGCATCGCGACAAACCGGGCAAGACTGTCCGACGCCGCGAACCAATCGTCGTGGTGCATGATCTTGACGTACTCACCGACGCTCAGACCCACACACTCGTTCCAGTTGGCCGGAGATCCCAGAGGCCGCTTGTTGCGCTGGTAGCGCAGGGGCAGCGCAGCGAACTCCCGCACCACTGCCTCCACCCGACTGTCCCCCGAGTCATCGGTCACCACAACCTCGAAGTCGCGAAATGACTGCTCGCTCACTGATGTCAACAGGCGACGCAGCCCTTCCGGCTGCTCGAATGCGGGAATGCAGATTGACACTTTCGGCGTACTCACACGCACCTCCCCATGGAACGATCAGCCCCGCTGCCAGTACACGCTCAACCCGTCAATGTCGCGCACCTCGTCGGCAATGCCCTGGGCCGCGCGGAAGTCGGTGACCGCCGAGCGGCACCCGGGCAGCGAGTAGTCGTCGATGATGACAAATCCGCCCCGTGAGAGTCGTGGGTAGAGGTTGACAAGCGCATCAGTGGTGGACTCGTACATGTCGCCGTCAAGCCGCATCACGGCGATACTCTTGATGGGCGCACCAGGCAAGGTATCGCGGAACCATCCTTTGAGGAACTTCACCTGCTCGTCAAGCAGCCCGTACCGCTCAAAGTTTGCGCGCACCTCCTCAACCGACACAGCCAGACTCTTGTGCGTAAAGTGTGTGTCGCCGGCATCCTGCGGATACCGGGGGTCGGGCGGCGGCAGCCCCTCAAACGAGTCGGCAGCCCACACCGTACGGTTGGTGCAGTTGCAGGCCTTGAGTACCGCGCGCATGAAGATGCACGCACCACCCCGCCATACGCCGGTTTCGATGAGGTCGCCGGGCACTTCGCGATCGATTGCGCTGCGCACGCACGCCTGGATATTGTCAAGACGCTTGAAGCCCACCATGGTGTGCACCATAGGCGACGGTGGCCACTCCCGCCCGCCGGCACGCGCGTCGGGGTCAAAGCGGAAGTCGCGGGCCAGACGGATGTGTTTGCGGGCCAGACGCCGTGAAAGCCACGAGAGCACCGCGCGTTTGAGGGGAGAGCGGGTTTCGCCAATGTCCAGCGGCAACACAACCTCACCCCACAGCGAGTAGGTGAGGCATTTCTTCATCAGGTCAAGGTAGAGATCTGCCGGTGTCTGCATGCAATCCTCCATGGCTCATCCCTCCTGCGCAAACGTGTGCGGGATGCTCACCAGCCCGTAGTCAATGGCCTCGTCGCGCACCAGCACGTCTCCCTCGCTGCTGCGCACCTCCAGGCTTCCGCAATGCACCAGGTTGTCAAGACAATCCCGATGGTGGATGATCGATGCGCTGAGCAGGTACGTGTCGGGCAGCAGCGGGAGGTCGGTCAGCTCGCAGCGGGCCGACAGTTCCGAGCCCCGGGTGCGCAACTCAACCCCGCTCCACAACGAAATGCAGGTGAAGAGACGACGTCCGTCCTGCGCATCGAGCGCGAATGCCACCGCCACAGCCGCGCCATCGGCGAACCGCGCATCGGCCTGCGCTGTCAGATGGATGGTCACTGCCCCTCCACTGCGCGCGTAGAGCGTCTCCGCGCCCTGCTCGTCGGTCATCCACAGCCGCGTGATACGGATGCCTCCCGACCCACTCCGGCTGGCGCAGCGTTCCACCGACGGCGCTGCACCCACCACACTCTGG
>Ga0315284_10006185_pt1 | contig 17052 bp, 14 predicted proteins | sample YL17G09_16_MG_FD_203696 | JGI IMG/M metagenome (GOLD analysis project Ga0315284, IMG submission 203696) | Sediment microbial communities from Yellowstone Lake, YNP, Wyoming, USA - YL17G09_16 | ecosystem: Environmental > Aquatic > Freshwater > Lake > Sediment | place: USA: Wyoming | collected...
CCCTGCCGGGGTCGAAGGTGGCCGTCTACCTGGTGGACCACCGCGGCGATCTCGCCTTCTTCCAGCGCGACGGCATCTACACCGACCCGGCCACCGGGCTGGAATACGCCGACAACCCGGCGCGCTTTCTGTTCTTCTGCCGGGCCGTGTGCGAAGCGCTCAAGCGCCTCGGCCGCCGCCAGGACGTGATCCACCTCAACGACAACCAGACCGCTTTCGTGGCCGCCTTCCTGCGCGAGGTCTACGCGGCCGACCCGTTCTTCCAGCGCACGGCCACGCTGTTCGCCATCCACAACCTCGGCTACCAGGGCCTCTACCCGCCCGAGGCGCTCGAGATCGCGCGGCTGTCGCGCGACCGCTTCCACGCCGGCTCGCCCTTCGAGTTCTACGGCAAGGTGAACCTCCTCAAGGTCGGTCTCGAGTACGCCGACTTCCTGAGCACGGTGAGCCCGAGCTACGCGCGTGAGATCCAGGTTGATCCGGAGATCGGCGCCGGCCTGCAGGGCGTGCTGGCGCGCCGCGCGGCCGACCTGGCGGGCATCCTCAACGGCATCGACTACCGCGTCTGGAACCCCGAGAAGGATCCCCGCATCGCGGCCCGCTACACGGCCCGCGACCTCACCGGCAAGCAGGCGTGCAAGGTGGCGCTGGCCCGCGAGGCGGGCTGGCCGGAGGACTCGGACTGGGCGATCGTCGGGATGATCTCGCGCCTCGCCGACCAGAAGGGCTTCGACCTGGTGGAGGCGGCGGTGCCCGAGCTGCTGCGCCAGGAGCTGCGGCTGTTCGTGCTCGGCGCCGGCGTGAAGCGCTACGAGGAGCTGTTCACCAAGCTGGCGCGCGAGCATCCCGACCGGGTCTGCGCGCGGGTCGGCTTCGACGACGGCCTGGCGCACCGCATCGAGGCCGGGGCCGATCTCTTCCTCATGCCGTCGCGCTACGAGCCGTGCGGCCTCAACCAGATGATGAGCCAGCGCTACGGCACCATCCCGGTGGTGCGCGCCACCGGCGGTCTCGCCGACACGGTGCGCGACTTCGATCCCGCCAGCCGCGACGGCACGGGCTTCGTCTTCCAGGGCTACGAGGCGGGCGAGATGACGGCGGCGGTCAAGCGCGCGCTGGCCAGCTACCGCCAGCCGCGCGTCTGGCACCGGCTGATCGAGAACGCCATGAAGCAGGACTTCTCGTGGGAGACGGCCGCGGGCCGCTACGAGGAGATCTACCGGCAGGCGCGCAGCCGCGTCGAGGCGCGCCGCTTCCGCGAGTGGGCGCAGGGGGTGGCCAGGGCCTAGCGGAAGGGGGCGCGGTGCGGTCGTCGGCGCGCTGGGAAGAGCTCGCGGAGCGCCACTGGCTCGCTGCCGGCGCCGCCGCCGTGGCGCTGCTGGCCTGGACCTGCCGCGGGGCGCTGTTCGGCGTCCCGGTCGGCGACGACTACCACTTCCTCTACAGCCTGGCCTTCCAGCGCCCGCTGGACCCCTTCGACGCGATGGGGTTCGCCTACTACTGGCGGCCGCTCAGCCGCCAGGCCTACTACGCCGCCCTGCACCCCTGGCTGTTCGCCGCCCCGTGGGCCGTGGCCGCGGCGCACGGCGCGCTCCTGCTGCTGCTCTACGCGCTGGTCTACCGGGTGGCGCGGCGGGCGCTGCCGGCGAGCCTGGCGATCGCCGCCGCGAGCTTCGCGATCCTGGCGGAGCCGATGCGCGCGCTGCTGGTGTGGCCCACCGGGATCCAGTACCTGCTGCCCGCCGTGATGGTCGCCCTGGCCGTGCACGAGGCGTTGGTCGGTCGCCGCGTCACGGCCGGGCTCGCCGCACTGGCCGCGCTCCTGAGCCACGAGGCCACGGTGGTCGTCCTGCCGGCGCTGCCGCTCATCGCATGGGGGCGGCGCCGGCCGCGGCGCGAGACGCTGGCGTGGGCCGCGGTCGCAGCCGCCGTCGCCTCGCTCTGGGCGGTGGGCCGCCTCGTCGCCACGACGCACGGGGCGCACTGGGTGGCGGTGGGGGATTCGGATGTCGTGCGCCTGCACGTCCTGCTCCCCGGTCTCGTGAAAGTGCTCTGGCGCGGCCTGCTCGCGCAGTTCAACCTCGAGGACGCGCCGCGGGTGCCGGCTCTGATCTGCGGGCTGCTCTACATCGGCCTGGCCGGCGTGGCGCTGTGGCGCTTCGCGCGCGACGGGGCGGCGCGCGCCCGCCTGGCGGCGCGGGCCCCGTGGCTCGTGGGTAGCCTCGCGGGCTTCGCCCTCGGCGTGGCCCCGCTGGTGCTGCTCTGGCCCGACTGGAACTCCTGGCGCACGCAGATCGCCGCGCCGTGGCTCGGGCTGGCGCTCTGCGGAGCCCTGGCGACGGCGCGGCCGGCGCTGGCCGGGCTCTTCTGCGCCGCGCGGCTGGCCGCTCTGCTCGCGATCCCGGCGGTCTCGCCGATTGTCGCGCAGGAGCTGCCGGCCACCACCTCGACCGTCTCCTTTGCGCGGCTCGTGCGCCTGCAGCGGCTGGCCGACTCCACACGGCGGGCGCTCCTCGAAGCGCACCCGACGCTGCCGCCCGGAGCATCGGTCTCGTACTGGTGGCGCATCCCGATGACCGAGGTCGGGCTGGCGGTGCCGAAGGCGTTCCGTGTCTGGTACGGCGACTCGACCATCACCTGGGACGGGCTCTGGGATCCGACGCAGCGCCCCACGCCCGGCGACGTGCTGCTGGTCTTCGACTCCGGCGTCGTGGACCCCGCGGTGGTCATCCGGCCCGCCACCTTCGAGCGCTGGCGGGAGGGCATGGCGGCGGTGCAGGCCGGAGATCTGGCGCACGGCGATTCACTGCTGGACGCGGCACTCGTGGCGCAAGCCAGCCGGCCTTCCATCCAGTTCACGCTGCGCATCCTGGCGAGCCGGGCGGCGGTGGCCTACACGGCGCGGGACTTCGCCAAGGCGGAGGCGCTCAACGAACGGTCCCGCCGCGAGCTCGGGCCCACGGGGTCCTTCTACGCGATGGCGGGCCTGCTGGCGCTGGAGAGAGGGGACTCCGCGGCGGCCCGCGCCGCCGTCGAGCGGTGCCTGGCGTCGGATCCCGGAAACGCCTACGGGCTCTATGCGGCACAGCAGCTCGGCCTGCGGCCGCAGGGTCGCGCGCCATGAGCCGGCGGGCGGCCCGCCCGGCCGGGTAGGGAGGGCAGGGCGCCCTAGCGCGGACCCCCCGAGTTCTCCACGAACTCGGCGTGCAGGCGGCGCAGCGCGTCCTCGCCGCGCTCGGCCGGCACCAGGAGGCTGACGGCCAGCGACCCGGCGCGGGCCCCGAGCACCGGGATCTCGGCGCGCGATAGCGCGCGGGCGGCGGCCAGGGCGACGTCGGCGTCCCCGGCCAGATCGCTGCCCACCAGCGAGACCAGCGCGCGGCCGCCCTCGACGCGCAGCCGCCACCGGCCGGCGGGTTTCTCGGCCTTCTCCCACGCCAGCGCGAACGCCGCCGCCTCGCTCTCCTTCACCGCCCACGACAGGCGCACCCGCTCGCTCTCGGCGTCCAGGGCCAGCAGCTCGATGGCCGTGCCCAGCGCCGACAGCGTCTCGAGCGCCGAGGCGGCCGCGCCGGGGGCGCAGTCCTCGCCGCTCAGGAAGATCTGCGCCACTTGGCGCTCCAGGGCCACGGCCCGCACGGCCGGCCCTTCCAGGGTCGCGGGATCGACGATCACGGTGCCCTCCTCGTCGCTGAAGGACGAGCGCACTTCCAGGGGGACGGAGAACTTGGCGGCCAGGTCCACGCAGCGCGCGTGCAGCACCTGCGCGCCGAGGTGCGCCAGCGCGCCCATGGCGTCGTAGCCGAGGCGCGGGATGCGCCGGGCCTGCGGCACCAGCCGCGGGTCGGCGGTGAAGACGCCGGCCACGTCGGTGTGGATCACGCAAGGCGCGGCGAAGGAGGCGGCCAGCGCCACCGCCGTGGTGTCGGAGCCGCCGCGTCCCAGGGTGGTGATCTCGCGCTCGCGCGAGACCCCCTGGAAGCCGGCGACGATGACGATCTGTCCCTTGTTGAGCGCCTCGCGCAGGCGGTGCGGGCGGATCTCGGTGATGCGCGCGTGGCCGTGGCGCTCGTCGGTGAGGATGCCGCTCTGCGAGCCGGTAAAGGAGATGGCCTTCGCACCGCGCTCGCCCAGGGCCAGCGCCAGCAGCGCCATCGAGATGCGCTCCCCGGCGGTGAGCAGCATGTCCAGCTCACGCTGGTCGGGGTGCGCGGTGATCCGGCTCGCGAGGCCCATGAGGTGATCCGTGGACTCGCCCATGGCGGAGACCACGACCACCATGTGGTGGCCGGCGCGGCTGGCGGCGAGCACGCGCTCGGCCACCGCCTGGATGCGCTCGACGGTGCCCACGGAGGTGCCGCCGTACTTGTGCACGAGGACCGGCATGGGGTGGCGATAGCACAGGGGCCGCGGCGGAGTCAACGCGGAGCGCCGATCTCGGGTGGGTGACGGCGGGGGCGCGACGCGCCGGCGTCCACCCTCTCCTTGACAGCCGACGGCGGCCGCCGATAGGTTAAGGCCACCTTTCGAGCGGAAGTAGCTCAGTCCGGTAGAGCCCCACCTTGCCAAGGTGGTTGTCGCGGGTTCAAATCCCGTCTTCCGCTCCAGTTCAGGGCCGGTCCCAAGCGGATCGGCCCTTTTCCCTGCGCCGGGCGTCGGGCGCCGGACGGGGCCGGAACCCGGCGTCGGCCCGCGCCGAGGGAGGGCCGAGCTTGCAGACTCCCGCCGAGGTCAAGCTCATCGACACGCTCGCCGGTCGGCTCGCGCCGGCTGGCGGCGACGCGCCGCTCGTGCTCAGCGCCGGCGCCGGCACCAGCACGGTGATCGAGGACCGCCTCGTCGAGCGCGGCTGCCGCTTCGCCAGCGACCGCGTCGACGTGATCGACGCCACCGTCGCCCGGCCTTACGTGCGCCAGGTCTACCGCTGCTCGGTCGAGGCCATGACCCCGGTGCCGGCGGCGGCTTACGACGTCGCCTTCTCGAATTATCTGCTGGAGCATGTGCGCGACATCGAGGCGGCGGCCGCCGAGATGCACCGGGTGCTCAGGCCCGGCGGCTGCTTCGTCGCCAGCGTTCCCAATCCCACGGCCCCGGAATTCGTGCTGGCGCGGTGGACGCCCCTGTGGTTCCACCGCCTGCTCCTCGCCCGGCCGGTGGGGGAGAAGCACTACTCGTTCCGCAGCATCCCGCACCTGCGCGCGATCTTCGAGCGGGCGGGGTTCCGGGTGCGCGACGTCTGGCACTATTCGAGCACCGAAGACTATCTGCAAGGCGTTCCCGGGCTGCGTGCCGTCGCGCGCGCCTACGACCGCGCCCTGATGGGGCTCGGAGCGCAGCGCCTCATGGGCAACGTCTGCCTGGTCTTCGAAAAGCCGCCGACCGCCTAGGCGCGGCCCGGCGGCCGTCTCACGCGTCGAACGCCGCCGCCGCCGCGCCGTCCGGCGGCACCCGCCACGGCGTCCAGACCAACGCCACCCGGCTGACCGCGATGTCGGCCTTCTTGGGCCGCACCGGCACCTTCTCGATCGCCGGCTGCGACGCGTCGGCCCCGGTCTGCAGGCTCGCGGTCTCCGCCTGGAACTCGCTCTCCAGGGCGGCGAGCTGCTGGCGCACCGATGCGACGCTCTCCTTGGCCTGCGCGATGTCCTGCACCTCGCGTCCGGCACGGCCCACGCCGCGCGCCGCGGTCGTGGCGCGGCCGAGCGTGCTGGCGCTCACCGTCTTGCGCCCGAGGAAGGCGCCCAGCACCGTGGCGCCCACGGAGATCGCCGTCTGCAGCGTCTGCTGGCCGAGCTGCGCCTGCTCGCGGCCGACGCGCGCCTCGGCCTGCCGCAGCCGCTCCTGGAGCGCCGCCAGCTTGGGCGCGTAGCGCTCGCGCAGCTTGGCGGCCTGCTGGTCGCGGTTCTCGCGCGCCGCCAGGGTCAGGCGGGCGCGGAAATCCCCCTCGAGCTCGCCCGGCCGGGAGACCGCCTTGAGCGCGGCGCACGCGAACAGCTCGAGAGAGCGCGTGCGGTACAGAGAGTCGGCGAGGGCTTTGGACCAGGCGGCGTACTGGCGGGTCTGTGCGGCCCCCGCGGGCAGCGCCGCGAAAGCGGCGGCGGCGGCCGGCTCGGCGTCGAGGTCGGGCCCGGCGTCGCCGGCGGCCAGGACCGCGGCGCTCTCCCAGGGCTCGGGCGGCGGCGCGTCCCCCAGCGGCGCCAGCAGGTGCACCGTCTCCCAGTGGTCCACGCCGGTCTTCGCCTGGGCGAAGTGGACGCGCGCCGTGCCGAGGAGCGCCGGGCGGTACTCGAAGCGCTCGCCGGGCGCGAGCCCGCCGCGCCGGGCGAGGAAGACCTGGGGGATGTCGGCGGGTAGCACGGGCCGCGCGACGGGGGCGACCGCGGCGGCGGGGGCCGGGGCCGGCGCGGGGGCCGCCGCAGCCGGAGCAGCAGCCGTCGGTGCGGCCGCTGGGGCCGCCGGCGTGGGCACCGCTGCCGCAGAAGCCGCTGCCGCCTTCCGCCCGGCCATCAGCGTCTGGATCTGCGAGCGCGTCAGCGGCCCCCGCAGGTAGGACAGCGCCCAGCGCGTCTCGAACAGCGCCGGCTCGTCCTCGTGCACGTTGTTCATCAGGAAGACGCGGTTCTTGAGCCCCGCCAGCGTGGCCTCGATCTTCCGCCGGTCGAAACTCGCCCCGGCGGTGGCCGACGCCCCCTCGAGCCCCTCCAGCACGCGCGCCTTGTCGCGCTCGGTCTGCAGGCGGCCGAGGAACCAGGTGCCCGCGTTCGACAAACCCTTGTAGTCGAGGTCGACGGGGTTCTGCGTCGCCAGCACCACGCCCAGCCCGAAGGCGCGCGCCTGCTTCATGAGCGTCAGCATCGGCGTCTTCGACGGCGGGTTGGCGACCGGCGGGAAGTAGCCGAACACCTCGTCCATGTAGAGCAGGGCGCGCAGCGAGGTCGTGCCCGGCTGGGCGCGCATCCACGCCACCACCTCGTTGAGCAGCAGAGTGACGAAGAACATGCGCTCGGTGTCCGACAGGTGCGCGATGGAGAGGACGGACAGGCGCGGCTTGCCCTCGGCGGTCCACAGCAGCCGCTGCACGTCCAGCGGCTCGCCCTCCAGCCAGGCGGCGAAGCCGGGCGAGGCGAGCAGGTTGTTGAGGCTCATCGCCAGCTCGGCGCGCTCCTTGGGCGGATAGAAGGAATCGGTGTCCACCACGCCGACGCGCGCCACCGGCGGCGTCTGGATCTGCTGGATGAGCGTGCCGAGGTCGAGGGCGCGGCCCTCGCGCCAGGCGCGGTCGAGCAGCAGCGACAGCAGGATGTGCTCGCGGCCGCGCAGCGGGTCGGCCTCGATCTTGAGCAGGGCCAAGAGCCCCGACGCCACGCCGCTCACGCGCTCGCGGAAGGCGTCGGCGTCCTGCACCAGGGCCGCCGGCGGCGCCGACAGGGAGCGCAGCACCGAGAGCGGCAGCCCGGCGCTCGCCCCCGGCGTATAGATGGCCACGTCGGCGGCGGCGCGGAAGCGCGCGATGCGCTCGCCGCTCTCGCCCCACTCGGCCAGTCCCTTGCGCCATCTCTCCGCCACCTGCGCGGCGAACTCGTCGGGCGCCGCGCCGGCGCGGGCCGCCTCGTTCTCGTCGATCCACGGCCGGAAATCGGCGGGGCGCAGCTCCGGGAAGGTCAGCAGCAGGTTCCCCAGATCGCCCTTGGGATCGATGGCGATCGCCGGCACGCCGTCGATGGCCGCCTCCTCGAGCAGCGAGAGGCACAATCCGGTCTTGCCGCTGCCGGTCATGCCGACGCACACGGCGTGCGTGGTCAGGTCCTTGGCGTCGTAGAGGAGGAGATCCTCGCGCCGCGCGCCCTTCTCCAGATCGTAGAGGCGTCCGAGGTAGAACGTGCCCAGCTTCTCGAAGTCGGCCATGTCGGGAGCGCTCCTTCGCCTCTAGCGCCAGCCCATCCGCTGGCGCAGGCCCAGGATATGTGCGGTGTGGTGCCGTCCGTGCCAGTCGTAATGGGCGGCCTGCGTGTCCAGGCGCACCAGGCGCCCCCGCTCGGGGTGGTGGAAGGTGCGCGCCAGCTCCGCCGGGCCGAGCCCGCGCAGCAGGGCCACCCAGCGCGCGTGCACGCCGTCGAGGATGCCCAGAGAGGCCGCCACCGGGAGGCGGGAGTCGGCGAGCTCCGCCCAGAGCGCCTCGAGGTAGGGCTTGACGGTCGGCGTCTCCTCGGTGAGCGCCAGCTTGATGCGCGTGTAGCCGTTCAGGTGGCTGTCGGCGAGGTGATGGACAATCTGGCGCGGGCACCAGCCGCCAGGCCGGTAGGGCGTGTCGAGCTGCTCGTCGCTCAGCCCGCGCACCGAGTCGCGCAGGCGGTCGGGCAGCGCCGCCAATCCGGCGATCGCGCCGGCGAGATCCTCGGCCGTGACCGGGCGATCGAGATCGAAGGGCCCGATGGGGTAGCGCAGGGCCTCCGCGCTCATGGCTTGGCCTCCGGCTCGGGGGCGGGGCTGAGCAGATCGAGGACCACGGCCCACGCGCCGTTGGCCCGCCGCTTCCAGATGCGGGCGTAGTAGCCGCGCTCGCCGGCGGCCACCCCGGCCAGGCCGCCCGGGGAGCGGTAGCTGCCGTAGGTGTAGCCAAGGTCGCAGGCCCGCGCGACGGTCCCGCCGATCGGCTCCCAGCTGAGCCGGCCCGCCTGCGCCTGCAGCACCGGCCGCGCCGCCGGCAAGCCGACCAGGGGCGAACTTCCCTCGCGGTAGAGGCGCAGCTCGCGCGTCGCGAAGGCCTCGTAGGCCGGAGCCACGCCCTTGGCGGCCACGGCCGAGGAGAAATCGCGGTCCGCCTGCAGCAGCACGACGCGTTCGGAGTCGGGGTCGGCCGCCGGCCGCAGGACGGTCGCGCCGCCGGCGGCCCCGGGCTTGTAGGGGCGCGGCTTGGCTTTCGGGCGGGCGTGCGTGATGCCCACGTCGAGCGCGGCCTTCCAGGCGCCGTCCGGCTGTTTGCGCCACAGGGTGACGTAGTGGCCGAAGGCCGTGGGCCTGTCCGTCCGCCCCTTCGGCCGCAGCTCCCACGGGCCGGTCGTGTAGCCGAGGTCGCCGGTGCGGGAGACGTCGGCGAAGACCGGCTCCCAGCCGAGCAGCGCTTTGGAGGCGGGCCGCGCGGCCCACGACTCCGTGCCGGTCACCGGCCCGGGCCGGAAGAGCACGCCGTCGTCGGCGAGATAGGCGAGGAAGCCGTCGCGCACGCCGCGCGCCGCGACCGTCTTGGCGAAGGCGTGTTCCACCTCGACCAGCGAGCGCAGCTCGGCGGTGGGATCGAGCTTCTGCGCGTTGTTGACCGGCCCGGTGGTCACGGCCGCCACGAGGATGGCAATCGGGAGCAGCATGGAGTCGCCTTTCACGGCGCGGCGGTGGTCTGCCGCACGGGGACGGAGCGCCCTGCGGCTCAGCCCAACCTGAGGACCACGCGCCCCAGCACCAGCTCGCCGGGGAGCGCGCCGAAGCCGCGGCTGTCGGTGCTGGCATCCGGGTTGTCGCCGGCCAGCTCGCAGCCGCCGTCGGCGGCCACGCTCGCCACGCGCTTCACCAGGCGCACGTCGCGCCGGTAGGGGTGGCGCGCCAGCACGACTTCGCCCGGCCGCGGCCGCGCGCGCCGGTAGGCGCCGAGGTCCACCAGGATCTGGTCGCCCGGGGCGAGCGCCGGGGACATGCTGTCCCCGTGCACGCGGAAGCGCGCGCGCCGCCCCACGGCCCAGAGGGCCAGCTCGGGCAGAGCCCGGGCTACGAAGCCGTGTACCACGCCACCTCGCGCTGCTTGGTCTTCCAGAAGATCCCGTGGATCTCCTTGATCGCCTCCATCAGCGCCAGCGCCTTCTCCTCGCTCACTTCCACCTTGACGGCGGAGCACAACTTGGCGGCCTTCCAGAAGGTCTCGTGCAGGTGGGGGGCGCCGGCCAGATGCTCGGGCTTGAAGTAGTCCGTCCACAGCACGAGCAGCTCCGTCTTGGCGAGGTGCGCCTGCTCCTCCTTGATGGCGATGAAGCGGGCCAGCGTATTCTGGTAGGCGAGGTGGGCCTTCTCGTCGTCGTGCGACGGGTGCTTGAGGGCGAGGATCTTGCGGGTCATCGAGAGCACGGCCTCGGCGGCGACACGCGCCGAGGCCGGGTCGTACACGCCGCACGGGCCGTCGCAGTGGGCTTGCGCTGCCGGCGCCGGGAAGCGCTCGTTCAGGAACGCGCTCAGGATCTTCATCGGGTTTGACCTCCTTGCGTGGCGGCCGGGGACCGGGCGGAAGGCGAGGCGCCTGCAGCCGGCGGGATGAGGGACGCGATCGAATACGGCGCCGCCCATGATGTCGCATCCCGCGCCGGGTGTCGAGAGCCGGGCGGGCAAGCAGGCGTCAAGGAGAGGCCTCAGAGCGGCGGCCGGTTGCCCTTGCCGTAGCCGGTGAGCTCGACGTAGCCGCGGCCCAGCTCGGCGCCGGCGCCGGCCGCACGGGCCGTGACGGCGGGGGGCGCGACCGCGCGGGCCGTGACGGCGCCTTCCCAGTAGAACAGCCCGCCAGTCAGCGCGCTGCGGTTCTCCTGGTCGGGCATGACCGGCTCGATCTCCAGGCGCAGCCGCGCGCCGGGGATCTCGACGAGCCAGCGGGAGGGATAGACGGCACCCGTGGCCGGGCTCTTCCAGGTCGCCGTGGCCCGCACGCTCCAGTCGGCGCTCGCCAGGTAGCGCGGCTCGCCGTCGGCGCCCACGAGCGTGGCGCTGCGATGGTCCACGCTGCCGTCGGCGCGCCGCAGCAGGTACAGCATGAGATCGCGCCCGTCGTCGAGCGCCAGGCTGAACCAGTCCCAGCCCACCTGGCCGGGGGCCAGCTGGTTGGAGCCGAACTCGCGGTCCATCCAGCTGCGCCCGCGCACGCGCCAGGTGCGCCCGTCGAGCGCGAGCGTGCCTTCGGTGGCCAGGCGCGTGAAGCTGTAGTACTGGCTGGCCTCGCCGGGGGCGCGTCCCTTGGCGCTGAGGCCTCCGGGGCCCTGGAAGACGAGCGGCCGCTGCGGGGTGGTGGTGAGCCGCAGGGCCAGGCGCCGCGCCGAGTCGGCGGCCGCCAGATCGAAGCCCTTGCCGTTCCAGGTGAGCGTCCACTCGCCGTCGGTGCCGGCGGGTGAGCGGCTGGCGGCGATGCGCGGATCGGGGTGGGTCCCGAACGCCCCCAGCATCGGCACCTCGCGGTAGAGCACCTCGCTGAAGCGGTGCTCGCGGCGCGCGAAGTCGCCGATGGCGGCGTGCCCCATGACGAGGTTGCGTGCCGCCCAGGCCGCGCTGCCGCGCGCGCTGTCGGGCGCCAGGCCGACGCGGAAGAAAGTGAACTGGTAGCCGAAGCGCCGCGGCGGCGGGCCGGGGCTCTCGAGGAAACCGGTGAAGTACCACCACTCGGTGCGGTAGCCGGGGTGCGCCCAGTGGTCGCGGGGGAACGACCACGCGTAGTCCGCCCGGGCGGGAAGCCAGCGGTCGGCGGCGGTGGCAGCCATCGCGAGCGCGGCGGCCAAGCCGACTGCCGCGGCGGCCGCCCGGGTCCCGAGCGCCTCTCTAGAGATCATCTCGCGTCAGCTCCGTGGCCGGCGTGCGGCTGGCGCGCAGCGCGGGGTAGAGGCTGGCCAGAACCGCCGCGGCCAGGATGGTGGCCGCCTGCCCGGCCAGCGCGCCCCACGGCCAGTGCATCTGGATCGTCCACCCGAAATAGGCGGGGTTGATGAGGAAGACGAGCACCAGCGCCAGCCCGACGCCGCCGGCCGCCCCCAGGACCAGCCCCAGCGCGCTCATGCCCAGACCCTTGCCGACGAAGACGCGAAAGATCTGGCGGCGCTGCGCCCCCAGGGCGCGGTAGAGCGCCAGCTCCGAGACGCGCTCGCGCGCCAGCACCAGGAGGGTGAGCGCCACGCCGCAGACCGCGATCAGCAGGCTCATGGCCTGCAGCAGCCGCGTGACCGCGAAGGTCTGGTCGAAGATGAGCAGGATCTCCTCGCGCAGGGCGCGGTTGCTGCGGATGCGCAGGGGGGCGTCGGCGAAGCGCGCGCGCAGCTCGTCCACGGTGGCCTCGACGTCGCGGCCGGACTCGAGGTAGAGCGCCACGTTGTTCACCGGGCCCGGGCCGAAGACGCGGGTCATCTGCGCCAGATCCATGGTCGCCGTGCCCGCTTCGGTCGTGAAGTCGGCATACACGCCGGCGATGGGCAGCGCGGCGCGGCCGCGCGGGCCGAAGACCACGAGGCTGTCACCCACGCCCAGTCCGGTCTTGCGGGCCAGCGGTTCGCCGATGAGCACCGCACCCTCGTCGCGCAGGCGGCGAAACGCGGTGCGCGCCGCGCCCCGCTGCAGCACCAGGCGCCCCTCGCCGCCGGGGAGCGAGGCGTCGAGGCCGCCGAGCGGGATGCGCCGCTCGCCGACGGTCACGAAGAGCTGCCGCAGCCGGTCGCTGGTGCGCACGCCCGGGTGCGCCGCGAGCGCCGCCACCAGGGCCGGGTCGGTGGTGGCCCCGGCGCGGCCGCGGGCCCAAGACTCGGGGCTGACGTAGATGTCGGCTTGGGCGGTGGCGCCGATCCAGGTCTGGACCGTGCGGCGGAAGCTGCCGATGAGCAGCGTGATCCCGAACAGCATGCTCACCGCCACGCCCAGGGCGGCCACGGCGAAAGCGGTCGTCTGCAGGCGCGCGCCGACGCTCTTGAGCCCGTAGGTCAGGCCGAGGCGGCGCACGCCCAGCCGGGCGGTGAGCCACTGGATGGCCAGCGGCGCGCACAGCGGCACGGCCACCAGCACGGCCAGGCCGAGCCCGAAGCCCGCCGGCCGCCAGCCGCGCGCGAACCCGGCGTACCACGCGCCGGCGACCGCCAGGGTGGCGACGCCTGCCAGGGCCAGGCGGGCCGCCGAGGCCTCGATGCGCTCGTGCAGGGTGAAGGCGGCGAGCAGCGCGCGCGTGTCGCGGCGGCTCATCTCGAGGGCGGGATGGAGGGCGCCGGCCAGCGCGCCCCCGATGCCGACCAGGGCGGCCACCAGGTAGATCAGTGGCGGCAGTGACAGCGACTCGATCTCCTCGAGCAGGTAGAGGTTCGAGAGCGTGGCGCTCACCGTGTGCACGTTGGCCTTGGCCACCCAGTAGCCCAGGGGCAAGCCCAGGGCCACGCCGAGCACGCCCAGGATCCCGACCTCTGCCAGCACGAGTCCGAGGATCTGGACGCGGCCGGCGCCGAGCGAGCGCAGGAGGCCGAACTCCGCGCGCCGCCGCACGAGGGCCGCCAGCGTGCTCTCGTAGACCAGGAAGGCGCCGACGAAGAGGCTGATGAGGCTGAGCGCCGTGAGGTTGAGGCGGAAGGCCGCGAGCAGCCCGGCCGCCTGGGCCTCGCGCTGCTCGGGAGTCACGATTTGCACGGACGCCCCGAGGGCGCGCTCGAGCCGCGCCGCCACGGCACCGCGGTCGGCGCCGGCGGCCAGGCGCACATCGAGCTGCGTGATCGCGCCATCGGCGCCGAACAGCGCCTGGCTCTGGGCGATGTCCATCACGGCCAGGCGCCGGCTGGCCAGCGGGCTGACGCGCTGGAAATCCACGAGCGCGCCGATCGCCAGTGCGGCGCGCCGGCTGCCGCTGGTGACCGCCACGCGGTCGCCGACCTGCCAGCCGCGCTCGGCGGCGAGCGCCGGGGTCACCGCCACCCAGCCCGGCACCGTGAGGGCGCGGGTGAAGTCGGGCGCCACGCCGGCGCCGCGTGCCTCGCCGCCGGGCTGCGCGTCCCGACGGCCCTGCCACGGCACGCGCACCGGCGCGAACAGGTCGAGCCCGACGATCTCGAGATAGGAATCGCGCCGGCCGCTGACCGCCACGTTGACGCGGTGCACCGGCCAGGCGCCGGCCACGCCGGGCACGGCCAGGATCCGCGGGTAGAGCGTCTCATCGAGCGTCGGCCCGCGCCCCAGCACGCTCAGGTCGGCCTCGCCGCTGACCGCCTTCACGGTGCCGGCGAAGGAGCCCAGCGCGTTGCGGTTGAGGATCTGGATGGAGAGGACGGACGCGACGCCCAGGGCCACGCCGAGGAGCGTGAGCCCGAAGAGCGCCCGGCCGGCGCGCACGCGCGCGGCCAGCGTGCGGGCGAGGTAGCGGATCACGGCGGGCCGGCCCCCGGCGCCCGCCGGCCAGGGCGCCCGCTCATGACGGCTCGAGGATGCCGCTGTGCAGGCGCCACGTCCGGTCAGCCAGTGCCGCCATCTCCGGGCTGTGGGTGACGTAGAGCAGCGAGCTGCCCTCGTCGTCCACCAGCCGCAGCAGCAGCTCCATGACGAGGCGGCCGTTCTCGTCGTCGAGATTGCCGGTCGGCTCGTCGGCCAGCAGCAGGCGCGGGCGCTTGAGCAGGGCGCGACAGAGCGCGACGCGCTGCATCTCGCCGCCCGAGAGCTTGGCCACCGGGTCGTCGCGCCGCGCCGCCAGCCCGACCCGCTCGAGCAGCTCGCGGGCCCGCGCCTCCGACTCGGCGGCGCGGTCGCCCGCGATCCACGCCGGCAGCACGACGTTCTCGCGCACGCTCAGGTGGGGGAGCAGGTAGAAGAACTGGAAGACCAGCCCGATGTGGTCGCGGCGCGCCCGCGTGCGCTCACCCTCGGTCAGCCGGGCGAAGTCGCGCCCCAGCACCAGCACTTCGCCGGCGGTCGGGGTCTCGATGCCCGCGGCGAGGTGGAGCAGCGTGGACTTGCCGCTGCCGCTGCGCCCCATGATGGCGACCTTGCCGCCCGCCGGCAGATCGAAGCTGACGTCGTGCAAGGCGGTGAGCGAGTGGCCACGCGCCTGGTCGAAGACCTTGGCGACGCGCCGGAACGACAGGGCGGGGGGCTCCATGGACGGTGGCGCGGACTCAGCTCCCCTTGCGGGCTCGGGCTCCGGCGCCGGCTGGCTGGTCCGGGGCGATCGGCTCGAGGAACGTGCGGGGCGGGTCGGGCTGGACGGCCTCCTCGGCGGTGAGCGGATCGCGTCCGGCGAACGGCGTCCGGCGCACGGGGCAGCCGTCCACGTCGCAGACCGGGCAGTAGAGGCGGTGGCACGGGTCGGTGTGGAAGATGACTTCGCCCTTGACGGGCAGCCCGGCCGCCATCTTCTCCTGGAACTCCTCGACGATCTGGTCCGCCCTGTCCACCGCCCAGTACTCGGGAACCACGAGGTGGGCATCGACGTGCACGGTGCTCCCGGCGCGGATGGCGCGCAGGTGATGGAGGCGGATGATGCCCGGGTGGGCCGTGCGCTCGAAGGCCTCGACCAGGTGCCGGATGAGCTGCGGATCTTCTTCATCCACGAGGCCGCCGCCGGCGCGCCGCATCAGGCGGACGCCCGTCCAGGCGAGATTGAGCGCCACCAGGATGGCGACCACGGGGTCGAGCCACACGACGCCGGTCCAGCGCACCAGCGCCAGGCCGGCGACCACGCCGGCGCTCGTCCAGAAGTCGCTCAGCACGTGCTGGCCGTCGGCCGCCAGGGTGATGGACTGCGTCTTGCGGCCGAGGCGGATCAGGAACATCCCGAGCGCGGCGTTGGCCACCCCGGCGCCGGCCACCACCGCCAGTCCGATGTCGATCTGGTGCACGTCGGGGCCGCGGATGAGGCTGCGCGCCGCTTCGTAGATGATCAGGGCGGCGGCGAAGGTGATGAGCCCGCCCTCGAAGACGGCGGAGACGAACTCCATCTTGCCGTGCCCGTAGGGGTGGTTGCGGTCGGCGGGGCGCGCGGCGAAGGTCAGGACCCAGAGGGCGAAGCCGGCGGCCACCACGTTGACGATGCTCTCCATGGCGTCCGAGAGGACCGCCGTGGAGCCGGTCATGGCGTAGCCCCAGAACTTCACCGCCATGATGGCGGCGCCGAGCACCAGGGAGACGACGCCGCCGAGGAGCTTCAGCCGGTAGACGTTCTTCTCGGTCATCCTGATCCGCAAGCCTCCGTGGCGCGAGGGCGGGCCCGGCGGTGCCGGTGTCCCCGAGCGGGCCCACTTCGGCCCGTTCCAGAGTAAGCGCGGTTCGCGTACCGGGCCATCGGGATTTTGGGCTATCTTATGCGGCGGTGAAAGGGGGGCGGACGGATGAAAGAACAGCGAACCTCGGGCCCGGAACGGCCACGGCGCCGCTACGGGCGGCCGGCAGCGCACCAGACGCCCGGGCGGGCACGAGGCCTGGCGGTGCTCGGCGCCGTCGCCCTCTTGGTTCTATCCGCCGGCTGCGATAGCGAGACCTGGGATATCGTGGCCACGCAGGCTATCCCGCACGGCGCCGCGCGCCTGTGGGCGCCGTCAGGTCGCCTGCACGAGGGCGCGAACACCATCATCGTGGACGTGGTGGGGCCGGCGGCCGGCGAGCCGATAGCGCTGCCGCGGCTGACCTTCGAGAAGCCTCAGGCGGCGGCCGGCTTCGCCGTACGGACCGAGGCCATCCTGCGGCAGGCGGGGCGGGCGCGATTCCGCGGCCGCGTGGAGTTCGCCGAGTCCGGCGCGTGGAACGGCCGCCTGGAGATCGGCAGCGAGACGGTCTCGATGGCCGTCGCCGTGGATTAGCCAGGTCTGTCTAACGCCCCGCCACCGCGGAGGGCCGGCGCAGCCACTTGACCAGGGCCCAGACGCCGAGCGCGAGCAGGAGCAGGGGCCCGAGGGGCAGCAGGAAGACCAGCCCGCAGGCCAGGGCGGCGATCACGATGAAGGGCAGGGCCAGCAGGAGGAGCACGCCGTGAAGGACCCAGCCGAGGATCCGGAACGGCAGGGTGAAGACGAACCAGAGCAGCCCCACGACGGCCGAGATGATTCCGAGGGCCAAGAGCCCGACCCCGAACAGGACCGCGAGCACCAGGAGTTCCATCCAGCCCACCTCCACTGAGAAAACGACGCCGGCCGGCCGGCGCCACCGGAAGTGACGCGCCCAGCCGTGCCGATCGGGTCGCTTTCTGGGCTGCATACGCAGGGCGGCCAGCCGGGTTTCTGGACCGGGGGCGAAATCGGATCGCCCCGGTCATTCGCCCTCGCTTCCCACCTCCCAGCGGCAGGCCCGCCACAGCCGGGGCCC
>Ga0315284_10006186_pt1 | contig 17049 bp, 12 predicted proteins | sample YL17G09_16_MG_FD_203696 | JGI IMG/M metagenome (GOLD analysis project Ga0315284, IMG submission 203696) | Sediment microbial communities from Yellowstone Lake, YNP, Wyoming, USA - YL17G09_16 | ecosystem: Environmental > Aquatic > Freshwater > Lake > Sediment | place: USA: Wyoming | collected...
CCATTTGGAGTGCTCACATTGTGGAGTATATTGCAATGTAAAATGATTTAGTACAACGGAGTAATCTCTCCAAAATGGAAGCTCACACTCCTTCTTACTCATTATCCTAACCCTTAGCCATTTTATTTCTTATCTCCCATTTGTTTCTTCTTCTCAAGCTTCTTTCGTAGGCGATCCCGTGCAGTGGAGAGTCGTGCGCTTCCCTCTCTTCCTGCCTTTCGCGCAGTGTCCATATCTTCCATTCCAAAGACACTCTTGATCCCCTGCATCATATCCACAAAGCTCGAATTTTCAGCAAATTCCTTCATGAGTTCTTCTGCCTCGCGTGCAATATCATCTGGGCGGATGGAGCCTGATTGAACCATTTTCTGGAGACGATTTCCGATTCGGGCAATGGTCTTTTGAATGATACCAGGATTATCCGAAAAGGTTGAAATCAGAATATTAAATGCCCGGGACGGATCCTTTTCACATGCTTTTAGCATTTCAGGGGTAATTCCCAGATCATCTGGCTTAATCTCCTTCACAATCTCCTGCGCCAATCTCGCCATATGGCCCTTCAAGAATCTTTCAGGGAGCTTGGGGAAACCATTTTCGAAGAGACCCTTCAAGTCAGGCATACCCTTCAAGTCAGGCATGCCCTTGGAATCCTTTTGATCACTCTTTGAATTGGTGCCCGTTGCATCACTTGGATCTAGAGTAAAGAACTTCATAAATTTCTTAATGATATCTTGGAAGTCCGTGCTTTCCATCTTCTCCTTCATCTCTTTCATCGCATCATTCATCCAGGATGGCTTGGAATCGCCGCCGAACCCCGCCTCCATAAAGCAGCAAATGGAGATGATACGAACATGCTCCCAGATTGCCTTCTTGGTGTTCTCTGATAGAGTGGCCCATACGGTATCCGTCAGCTTCACTCCTGGCAAAATCGTACCAGGATTTGTCTGAACATCCTCCGTTCTACCCGCCAGGGTATTTGTCACTTTCACCTCCTCTTGGAATCGTGCAAGGCGTGTCTTGTGATCGAGCGCCTTGGCAGCCTGAATCGCTACCGTATATTCGGGAAGGGCGCCGAGGAGATCCTCCACAAACTCATTGTATTTTCCTTCAAAGACAGATGGAGTACTTGATTCTGCCATGATTCTTCTTATGGATTATGAAAAACTCTTTAAATTATAGCACGCTGCCCTTTCAGGCCTTAGCCAGCTTTCACCGCCTTCTCCGAAAGAATGCAAAGAACCTTCATATACTGCCAAATGACTTCATGGTTCTTGTCCCCCATCGTATCCCAGTGCCTATCAAAAACGGCGAGTGCCGAAGTCATTTCATTGAATTGAGTGTTAATCTTTCGCTGGGCTACTTGGCGAAATTGATTGATGTTGCGATCATAAATAGCCGATGCACACTCTTTATAGACATGCTCCACAAAGAGATCCAGGATCAGGCGTGGATTGATCTTCTTGGCGCCTTTGATCGCCTCCGTAGCCATTTTAATGTCTTTGTCTTCGGGGAAAGTGTTGCAGAGTTCATCAAAGAACTGGATAAGTTGTGTATTAAATGCGCTTAGAATCGACATTTCTGTCCTGAGTACTATTAATATCTTGTACAATAATCTTTAAATTGTTATACAACATACTAAAAATGGGTAAGGGTAAGGGTAAGGGTAAGGGTTCGCTAGAACCTCACCCTTAGGGTCTGACTCATTGACGATTGATGCGTTGCGGCATTCCAATGTCTCTTTGATTTTTATACTGTGCCATTTGCGCGTCCAACATCTCTTCCTTTTTACTTCGCTTCGCATTCGAGTTAGTGGTCTGAAAATTCGATGCCTCTCGAGTACTTACTCCATCCGATCCATTTAAATATGTAAAATTATGTCGTAAATTTGCATGCATACCTCCATTACCCTCGGCAGAAGTATCCGTACCAATAAACGAATAGGAATCACTGAATCCTCCACCCATCTCCATATCCAAATAGGGTTCCGGCTCTACAGGTCCAGTAACCCCGCCAGCAGCTCCGCTCTTATTGCCAGCCCCATCCTTCATTTTCTGCTCATAAAGCCAATTCATCACTTCACCATTCGTGCGTGGTTCCGGCTCTCCCGAAATGACTAGAGTCGGAATCTGCTTCAGCCAGCTGGGGAGAGCAGGGCGATTGGGACCCGGATCCACACAAATAAATCGAAAAAGTCCGTGATAACTTGTTTTTGAGATTTCTTCTAAAAATGCTTTGGACCATTCGCACCGACTGGAATAAAAACAAATATGAACGGGTGCCGGTCGGCTCATCCTTTTCTACTTTACGAACGAATCCAAAACACCTTGAACGCACACACCATGGATAAAAATTGACGAACCGAACGATCGGAAGATAGGTTAGAGTTATCATGTCATTCGCTAATCTCAAAGAAGAAGGTCGCATCTCCACTTTTCAGTTGGCTCCCACCCATGTCACCTATGCCAATACGCTTCGCCGCCTGATTCTTACAGGTGTTGAAACGGTTGCCTTTCGTGCGGACATGACCGCTACAGGAACCACGACCGATGTTGAGATTGTGCGAAATGATACACCGATGACAAATGAAATGTTGGCGGACCGAATTGGTCTGCTTCCTGTCCATGTCTTGGAGCCTCTCAAATGGAAAAAAGACCAATACATCTTTGAGCTGGAGATAAAGGGACAAGAAGGAAAAACAACCAATGTGGAAGCGGGGCAGTTTCGAATGAAATCCGCGGCAAACATCATGGGTCAGGATGATGAAAAGAGTGATGCATCCGCTGCTGAATTCTTTCCTCCCAATCCCATCACGGGTAACACCTGTCTCATTGCGACTCTCCAGCCGGGCACGGGCCCAACCCAACAGATCGTTCATCTGAAGGCCGCTGCATCCATTGGAACGGGTCGTGAGCATGCACGATTCAGCCCTGTTTCGCAGTGTTCATACGAATATACAATGGACGATAGTGAGGATCGCCGTCGTAGGATGTTACTTAGCTGGCTGGATACAGCCAAAAAAGCATCAGGGGTGGATCTAGAGTCGGAGCGCGGCAAGGAACTCATACGCGAGTTTGAAACCATGCAGATCAAGCGCTGCTTTAAAATTAATGACAAGGGCGAACCCGACAGCTTTGACTTTACCATTGAGTCTGCAGGTGTGCTTCCCGTCTCTTACATCGTGGATCGTGCTTGTGCAGTAGGAGAGCAAATGTGCAGCCAGTACATGCATCTTCATATGGGAGATCTGCCAGATGATGTCATCGTCTCCACCTCGGATTCACGGATGATCGGCTATGATTTCCTCTTTCAGAAACACGATCACACCCTCGGAAATCTACTACAAACCTGGTTGGTTGAGCACCACATTGAAGGGGATGAAGAACCCAAAGTAACCTATGCAGGCTATGCAGTTCCGCACCCGCTTCGTGATGAAATGGTTCTCCGAATTGGCGTAGCAGATCGTTCGGAGATGACTGCGCGTCTTGCCATTGCCACAGCGGCAAAGGGATGCGTCACCATGTTTAAGAATCTTCGTGCGAAATGGCGCGAGGCAAATAGACTGTAAGTAAGATACACTCCATTCTTATTTTTATGGTTGCAATTGATATACTATGCCACTGCCTTCTTTCCATAATTGAATTTCATGATAAATGGAATCCACAATTTCAGGCTGAATTTCCCATTCGTCTTCACGAATGAGCCACAATCGCTCTTTGATCGTATTATAAATATTCATATACTGTGTAATAAGCGTATCTTTATGGGGATGGAGTCGATGAGATAATTTTAGCATACTTCGAATGAATTTTTTACCATGCAATTTAACCAATTGATTCTCCGTAAATAAATTTAGAATGTCAATGAAATCCAAAAGAATCGTATCTTGGATATTGATTTCAAATATATCCTTCTCATTTATTTTAATAGAAATCTGCTTCTTTTCACGAAGAATTATCAAAATATCTTCTTTTTCAATATCGAGAATATTCTTATTATTAATGGTAATTACATTATTTCGATCATGTAATATATTGTATAAACGCTGTTCGTCCGTATTCCATTCGGGAAGAATATGGTAGAGAAAGGGAAGATGAGAAGTAGGATAGGACAGAAAGAGATCAGAAAGGGATGATAAAGAAGAAGACTGTAGTGGAAGTGGAATATCACGAGTAAAATAGGTTTTCATAAATTGGCCAAAAGGCAGTTGAAACCATCTACCACCAATGTCGCGTTCTATTTTTTGCCAAATTTGCCCATAGGCCAAGAGCGTTATATCATATGCCTCATTAAATGCATTTCGGCTGTGAAGTAGAGTATCTTCTTCTCGATCTTGCCAGTCGTCCATCCATTGAAATAAGATACCAAGATGATTTCCCCAGATTTTCCAAAACTCTCGATCCAAGTTTGTACAGATTGCAACGGTTTCCGTTACCAGTTCGAATAAGACACCTGTTTTCAATGATGCCAGATCGGTTAATTTACCCGTTCTCTCTAAATCGTACCATTGACCAATCATCAATCGCTGAAGTTTATCCTTCATAAAATGTTCCCAATCATGCAATGAAATGTGTATCGGCTTATTCTCATTCCATATTAAATAGACCATATACATGATATCATGTGCCATAAGAATAGCCTTCTTTTGTGTAAAAACCAAATGAAGGGTCGTCTTTCCTCGTCTCTCTGCAGCATTATCCATCCATGGTGTATCATCTAAAATGAGACTTGCCGTATGAATACATTCGATAGAAAAGGCCAATTCGGCACATACCGTTGCATCCGGAGAAAGATACTGCCACAATTCACAAAAAAGTCGGGCGCGAATCTCTTTTCCACCCGTAAAAAGGTAATTCCAAGAATATTCAGCAACATCGGGTGGATGTGTATGATACCAATATTGTTTCCATTTTTCATAAATGTGTGGTTTATGTACTTCCCATGACATCCCCTCACCCTAATTTTATTCGGATATCTAACGATCACAAATTACACATCTAATGTCCGATTTTTTTGTGCAAAAATACAATGAAGTCCAAGTTGCTCTATTTCTTTTACACGTGGCACATTGGTGCGAACATATCGAGCAAATGCAATTTCTGCAGATAAATAATTTAGTAACATTCGAGGATGTAATAATAATAAGTATACTGTACGAATGGCATAACATCCTAAAATGCAATCATTCCTTTCAAATTGTAGTCTGTGAACTCCATAGAATTTGACAAATGCATCATAGTCTTTTTCATGTTTGATAACATCTTCAAAAAAAGTGGAAGAGAGCATGTGATATCGACCTGATATCTTAATAATAATATCATCATGTTGAATATGATATTGTTTAATTACTTCATGTAAATCCATTGCCTCATTTACAGCTTTGCTTTGATATTGATATTGGTTATTAGAAGTATAACATACAGGAACGGGCTTACCTTGATGAACAAAATGATCCAGATCTGTTTTTCGAAGCCCATTATTTTCGACAATGATGGGTTGAATACATGCAGGTAGGTATTCTAAGGTTTTTGCAATAGAAGATTTATATTGTTCCATTCGTTGTTCTGCAATGGATAGTTCATGTCGATCCGTAAGAGATGCCGTCAGAATAAGATAGATCATATATGATCTTTGTTCTGTGTATTTAAATTCCCAATGGTTCGCATAAAAGTAAGATAGGCGAGACGATTGCACGCAACGGCTACTTGAAGGTGTTTGTGGTGATTTCCTCGGCTTACAAATGTCATATTGCAATAACGACATTGAAATGGTTCAGATGTACCGATGGCTTGTTGAAGTAACTCATTTATCAATTCATTAATGGGTCGATCGATTGGATGTTGCTTCTCTTCTTTGGAGAGTGCTTTCCATTGCTGACAGGCGATGGATTGAGTAACATGGGAATCGTAGGTGTCTCGTGCCGCAAATGATTTCAAACAGGCTTCACATTGATAGGTGATTTTCTTCTTTTTTTCGTGTAATTCTTGATAGGTTGATATGATGGTAAATTCGGGGTAAGGGTTCGCTAGAATCTCACCCTTAGGGTAGCTATCAGACAATGTGAGAGCAGGCAAAGGCACGGGCAAAGGCGCAGCCGACAAAGCCGAAGGCAACAAAGGCGCAGCCGATATTTCCTCATAGGTGCTAAGCGGTACTTCCACAGGTTCCAATGTACGCGGTCTTGGAAGGAATTCAGGAGGCAGCCGCGAGACCGTCGTACAATGTTGCAAGGAGATGACGGGCTGTTTCAAAGGTGCGACTGCAGCTGTTGTACTCTTTGTTGATAAACTTGATAGTAGGCGATATAACCGATCATACTCTTCCTTTTTAGATGGATCCATACTATGATATACGATACTCGATTTTAAATTGATTTGAAATCGAATATAGTTTTTGATATGAAATTAATCCACCTCCTCTACGCTTGGACCCTTTTTTGACGGTGCTTCAGTTGATTCTGATGGACCAGGAGCACCAGGTGAGCCCGCACCCTCATACATCTTCGTCATGATCGGACGAATCTTCTCCTCGTAGGCCTTCTGCTTCTCATCATACTCCGCCTTCTCGGCATCCTGGTTCTGCTCCAGCCAATCAATGCCCTCCTGTACCCAGCCCTCTACTTCCTTCACCGTATCCGCACCAAGTGACTCCTTCACCTTCTCCTCGCGAACCGCATTGCGCGTATTATAGAGATAGGCCTCCAGCTGATTCTTGGCATCTACGCGCTCCATACGCACCTTGTCCTCCGCAGCATGCTTCTCCGCCTCCTCTACCAAGCGATCAATGTCCTCCTTACTCAGGCGACCCTTGTCATTGGTAATCGTAATCTTATTTGACTTGCCTGTGGACTTCTCCGCCGCCGTCACATTCAGAATACCATTTGCATCTACATCAAAGCTGACCTCAATCTGCGGCACACCGCGCGGCATCGGGGGAATACCCTCCAACTTGAAATCACCCAGACGATTGCAGTCACGCGTAAATTGACGCTCACCCTCATAGACTTGAATCAGCACGCCCGGCTGGTTGTCTGCATAAGTGGAAAAGGTCTGCGACTTCTTGCAAGGCACCGTCGTGTTGCGCTTAATGAGCGGCGTCATCACACCACCCGCCGTCTCCAGACCGAGCGAAAGAGGCGCCACATCGAGCAGAATGAGATCCGAAGTGCGATCATTGGTGGTTCGGCCCGCCGTCAAAATGTGTGCCTGAATCGCCGCACCATACGCCACTGCCTCATCGGGATGAACCGAATCATTCAACTTCTTGCCATTGAAAAAGTTGCTTACCATCTCGCGGATCTTCGGAATACGCGTCGAACCACCGACCATCACCACCTCATGAATGTCCGTCTTTGACATGTCGGCATCGCGGAGAACTTGCTCGAGGGGTGAGATGGTGCGGCGAAAGGCCGTCTCGCACATGGACTCAAAACGAGCACGCGTCAAGACCAGATTCAAATCAATACCATTCGCCAATCCATCCACTTCGATCGTGGCCTGCGTCGAACTACTCAGGCTGCGCTTGGCACGCTCACACGCGGTACGAAGACGACGAAGTGCGCGATCATTTTGCTTGAGAGAGACTCCCTTATTTTTCTTCTCAAACTCCTGGACGCACCAATCCACCATGGAGCTGTCAAAATCTTCACCACCAAGATGCGTGTCACCCGCCGTTGCCTTCACTTCAAACACACCATCATCAATGGTAATCAGCGATACATCATGCGTACCACCACCGCAGTCAAAAATCACTACATTCTGCTCACCCATCTTTTTCTTATCCAGGCCATACGCTAGCGCCGCCGAGGTCGGCTCATTGATGATTCGCAACACATTCAGACCCGCAATCATACCTGCATCCTTTGTGGCCTGACGCTGTGAATCATTAAAGTAAGCAGGGACAGTAATCACCGCATCCTTGACCTCGCCTCCGAGATAGGCCTCCGCGGTCTGTTTCATCTTGACAAGAACCATCGCAGAAATCTCTTCAGGCAAGTAAAACTTCTCCTCCCCTTTGAACTCTACGCCGATCTGAGTCTTGCCCGTTGTATTGGTTGTAACAGAAAAAGGCCAATGTGCCATATCTGCTTTCACGACTGGATCATCGATTTTACGACCAATTAGACGCTTTGCATCAAATACGGTATTTTTTGGATTTTGAGCGGCTTGATTCTTTGCCGCATCACCGATAAGACGCTCTGTATCGGTAAAGGCGACAAAGGATGGAGTGGTGCGATTACCATGCTCATTCGCAATGATTTCCACACGATCGTTCTGCCATACACCAACGCACGAATATGTCGTTCCTAGGTCTACTCCTATAGCATATGTCTTTGTAGATGCCATTCTGTATATAGATGATGACACATATTTAAGTTCTTTTTATCCCCTCACAATTCCTCCACAGCCTCCTGAATGGCTGAAAAATAAGTATCAATGTATTTTCGAAGCAGAAATGCAACACGCTGCCATGGCTGACTTCGAATATAGGTATATACATCATTTGCCGTCATCTTTTTATGGATCGACCGAAAATGTGCCAAATAAATTCCATGGAGAGCGTACAAATGGGGATGATACATTTTATCAATCTCATCGATTGTGCATGATTTATGAACACGAAGTTTCATATAGGATTCATATATGTTTTTTACAACTTGATGCATAAACTCCGTATAAAAAGAAAAGGAAACAGTGTCTTCTGGGTAGAAATCAAGATACATGGGTGTCACATTTTGTAAATAGAGCTGTACAAATCGATCCATCAACTCAGGGCAATTTCCTCGAAGCGATTTGACAACTTTATATTTTTCCGAACGCCACCGCCAGCGATTTCCATCGCGGTCTTTCAAAACGATACCCTGAAAATCCCACGAGCACCGATGCATTTCCTCTTCCAACCATGTATTGAGATCTCCCTGTACTGTCAAAGTGGGCGGCTGTGGAATGGTATGAGATGGAATATCATCTGCCGTCATTTGATCCTTTATGTGCATGGTTCCATCCTCATAAATGATTCCCTTATGAATCAAAAATGCCGCATTTTGTGTAATCTTCTTTACAATGCGATGCTCGGCATGTTGTACTAGAAAGCTGTAACAGACCGCTTTCTCTCCCTTGCTTTCATCTGGTGCCGCAATATGCTGTGCCTCTTGTTGAATCAGCCATTCCAGAGGCTCTTCTGGTTTAACAATCCAACCAGTATAGGACTCCATAAAGAGATGGCGAAATGACTTAGAAGAGTAAAAGCGTCCGGTCGCATTCAATTTGGAGCGACTTGTAATGTGAAGTGTTTCATCTCCCGCTCTCTTGAAAATATTAATCATGACTCCATCCAAAAGCTCTTGGCACACAACGCCCGCATTCTCCCGATCCACTTCTTTAAAAAACGGACAGGTCTCTGCGGCAGCTTTCGGAGGCGCCACACATACAGGGAGATGTCGAGTCATATCCCATACTACGGAACGAAACCATTTACTGTGAGGAAGTAACATATTAGACACCCCCTTTTCATATCGAATCAAACACATACCAGATTCTTGTCGATCGACCACACGAAAGAGACCGCCCTCTTCCGATTCAAGATAACGCTCCAATGTCTCCCATGTCGGGAACCGCTGAATCAAATCCTTAAATACACTATGGATTGTCATGCTAAATAGGATAGGCCCATCGTCTTTATATCAAGACAGGCCTTTCACTCCATGGAGCGTTTTCACAATTCATAGAATCTCAATAGGAGGATAGGGACCATGGCTCAACCTGAAGAATCCGAGCCCAACCTATCAGAAAATGAGTCCGCGGAGGAACAGAATACGGATGTAGAAATTGTGGATGATTCTAATAATGAAAGTCTTACATTTAGTTTAGCCTCCAATGATGTTGAAAATGAGTCCAATGTGGCAGAAGGAGAGGAAGAAGAGCTTGAAGAGAATGTCGAAGACGAGGGCGTCAATGTGGATGGAAGCATTGCCTCCTCCATACAAGTTGCTTCGACTGCATCAAGTGTAGAGGATGATGACGATGAACTTATTATTGAACTGGGAGACGATGTCATCATTGACTCCAAGGAGCATTCACGAACCATCGGCACCGTCTATTATCGTGATTTCGATATCATTCGTGTCAAACCGTATGGATCCAATAATACAGTGATTGACTTTGAAGTCGAACAAGATGAGGATGGAGAGGACTTTAAAGATTCAGAGGGTGTTAGCTTTTCGGCAGTCAGTAAAAAACGAACACAGTTTTCATTTGTGGAACAACAAGATTTTCGCGTAGGACACACCGTCCATACTTATACCGCCGATGGAACATTTCATGCATCCTATGTGATCAAGGATGTCAATGCGGAAGCAGACACGATGATCATTGAATCTGAATCGGGTGATTCCATGCCTATCGAATTTAACTATACTGGTATTCCACGAGATTTAGAATTTGCTGTTATTTTCATCACAGGATACAAGGAAAAAGAGAAGTTGGATGAAGACTTGGAGGAATCAGCTGAGGTAGCTCAGGAGTTAGTTGCAGAAATCGACGAGGATTTGGAGGAATCGGCTGAATCCGATGAGGTAGAGTTCGTAGGATTTGTAGATATTGCTGAATCAGAAGTCTATACAGAGGCACAGGCCTATGAACAGTATATTCCAGATCAGCTGCAAAAGATCGATGCATTTAATGATTTTGTCTCAGGATTGAATCCCGATGCCCAAAAAGATCCAAAGACCATCCGCATGGTTCGCATTTTAGTTGAAACCCTGTATCAATTGAATAAAGAAACCATTTCATATGCCAAAGATGGAGCCATTCAAGGACCAAAACCCGCCTCTGCCTCCAGTTTGATGGATCTCATTCGTCAAGCACCAATTCCATTGGGTCGTCCTGTATTGGATATGATTAAAAAGGAATACTATGTGGCAGATGATGAGGAACGCCCTGAAGAAGACAATCATGTCACCTTTTTGCATTTTGACCAAGAACTGATACAAATGAAACAGACTTCTGATCAATTATCCTCTGCGCTAATGGTGGGATCTAAAAAGGGGTCCGTGATAGAAGTATGGAATCATTTGCAGTCCTTTTTTTCAAAATATGGATGTCCCTGGATCGCGAATGATAAGCAAGAGCCAATCTGGAATGCACAAGTGGATTCCGATGTATTTCGTTATGAGCCACCTAATTTGGAAGAGCCATCTCTTCCAGGATACATTCCCACCCACAATGAAAAGGTTATGCCCATTTTTGATGTTGTTCCCTTTGGCATTGAGCGCGCCCTATCAACCACCTATCGTAATGGAAAAAATCAAAAGAAACAGGTTTTATTATCGGAAGACGATGCATCTCTTCGATCCTATCTTTTATTTCCTATCTCTACCGCAAATGAATTAGGTAGCACCCGCTCTCGTTCTCTTGCCGTTGATAGTGGGCGAAGTCAATTACCGCCCCAAACGATGAAGATGATTCTTAATAAGACGGGCGAACCCGCCGAAGTTGGTGAATCAGACAAGCTACTCTTGTTAAAAGAAGGAACGCTAAGTAATATTCCTGTTGCGGACTATATTGAAGGAATTTCACCCATTCATGCACTTGGATTGGGAGATACATTTGACACCCTCGAACAATATGGTATGGAATCTCTCGAATTAAATGAGCCACTCGCACGGGTGCTGGAGACGAAAATTAAATTATATCAGTCTCATTTGATTTCGCTTCTGAATACTCAGCGAAGCAAGATTGTGGCCGATCTGCCCGCCCCTCAACCCAATCCCTTTTTGGAGGATCCCGATTTTTTGAAAGACATTCGATCAGAACCTCTGTTGCTGAATGATTTGGAAGAGTATGAGCGAATCAATCTCTCTTTGGCTGAATCCGATATTGGTAAAGTGAATGCTCTCATGAAACGGCACCCAGAATATTTTCAGATTGCGGCAGGTGGTAATCCCACCCTTATGATAAAAGCGCAAGCACAGGCGTATCAGCTGGATTATCACAAGCGACTTACCATTAATAAAATTTTGAAATTAAATGAGGCCAATTCAGGTGAGCGCGCGAAAAAGAACAACTGCACCCATGTGTCACAGCTTGTCAGTATCCGAAAGTTACGAGATGACAATGAGCGATTCCAGCAACTGACCACCTTTTTTACCATTTATCAGGGAACTCGTAAAGAAAATTGGATTGACTGCAATCGATGCGAGAGTCATTTGCTATGTATGCATGAACGGCTTCAACTCCAGGCCTTTCTTCACCCCAGCGAAAAGAGTACCATTGAGAAAGAGATTTTGTTGAACTTTTCGGGCGGCCAATTTCAAGGAAAATACATTTGCCGAAATTGTGGTCAGCCGATTCGCGATTTGGATTTTGACAACAACATTGAATTCGATGATAATGGAAAGCCAAAATCGGGTCGCGCTGTGATCGTTGATGAGGATGCCATTTTGGAGGATGAGATTGACGCCATGTTACTCAATGTACCCATTGAACCCTCTCCTGCCAATGAAATGAAACTCACAGAAGGCGAACAGACCGCATGCTACTACATCTTGTATGAATTGGCGGCGATTCTCGGTGTTTCCTTTGAAAAACCAGAGTATGTCGTTATGATTGATCGAATCATGATGTGGATCAGTAAGTTTCCCGAACGCGCAAAATACAATAAAATGAGAGAAAGCAATGAAAAAATGCTGGAGTTCGATGTTATTTATTCAAGATTGCTTATTTCAGCGGCGGCCTCCTTTTTATTGATTCAATTACAAGTCAAGATTCCATCCGTTGCTGCACGCTTTCCGATCGCAGGATGCCCCTCTCCAGGATTTGGCGGATTTCCATTAGATGTGGATGAGACTCATCAGCAAGGAATTAAATATATTGCATGTGCGGTAGGATCGATTCAGAAGAAAACTGCTCCATGGAATCAGACACGGTTTGAAAAAATAAAAGAGGAAAAACGCCAGGCGACGATTGTTCAATATATGGTTGGTGTCCTAAAAGATGTTCAAGATCACGATCTCATTCAGGTACAACTCACAAGAAAACGCAAATATGTGATTGCCTACCCGTCCGATGTCATCCCAGCCACCTTTTTACCCGAGCAGATTGTGATCACACCCGAAGACGCCGCAAAGGATGTCATTACACCCGAGGTTGTACAGATGATGGGGAACAAGGGAGAGATGTCCCTCGTAAAACTATGGATTCGCCAGTCACATCTCTTGGCGCGTGCGAATGCCGTTCTGTCGCGCGGCTCGCCGCTTGTTGAGACTACCTGCTGCATGACCAAGATTGAAACACCTGGAGAGTTCTGGAGAAGGGCGGAGTCAGAGATTCCCATTGGATTTCGAAAGTTGATCCCTAATCAGCAGGGCAATTTCTTGCTAACCGAGTTTATTCCGCGTGAAGTAGGAGGCACGGTTGCCAGACCCAATCCAGATGAATATTATCGCCTGTTCTTGAAATATTGCTATGAAGGGCCGCGCGTCGGTCATCCGCATGAACCAGGTCTCACCAATGTATGCCCGTGGTGTAAATTCGAATTTCCATCACACATTTCGGTCATGGATACAGCGGAAGGTGAAGCGGCACTGATTACACAACAGGTTAGCACAGGTGTAGATGAGTTCACTGTGTTACTGGATACGATTCATACTGTAAATGAAGTGCCACTGATTACAATGGAAGAGCGCACCTCTTTGTTGGATGTGATGAAACAACTGGCAGCCATCCCCCATCCACCGATTGGAGGCTGGGATGCCTTGATGACCGAAACCATTGAGCGCATTGGTCGTCTGACCCCGCAATCCACCAAACGAGAAATGATTGAAGCTGTGGGACCCCTTTCCTCCATTGGGCAAAAGATAGAGCAATCCGTGAAACAAACACTTCAAAAATCACAATCGCTGCCAGTTCTGGATACCATCGCGGATCTCTCTTGGAGTGACTTCTTTAAAGTGATTCAGAACTACTTTATTGTTCCCTTTCAACGAGTGGTGTCCCAATACAAACACACGGCGCTGTTTATTCCGCACGAGCTTGCAAAGGAGTTATCGAAAGTTCATGTGGAGGAAGGATTGCTGCCGATTTTGAATAAGGAGTTAAAGTTTGTAAAGGACTATGAATCCAAAATTGCGAATGTTCAGACGAATTATGTCCGTGCTCGATTGAGCGACTATATTCAACGCATGAGCAACCTATTAGAATTTAAAAATAAGATTCGCCCATCGGTGGGGGCAAATGGAGAGAAAGCAGTAGAGTACAAATACATTCAACAGATTTTGCTCTATGGACCTCTTGCTATCTTAATGGATAAAACCATCCAACCTGAGGGAATGGCCGCCATGGGCCCCATTGCGGCTGCAACGACCTCCTCCTTTGACTTCTTAAAGCTTATTATCATATCCAGCTTGGATAAGTTTAACAGTGAGCGCCTTTCTTATAATGAAGAAGAACTCCGAAAGCTCATTGCCGTTCGTAATGCAAAGGAGCGCTCCTATATCCTTTCCAAGTTCGATAAATTAAGCGACGAAGAGCGTACGGTGGAACTCATGAAAAAGAGTTTGAAAATGGGTGACTGGGCGGCGGGCTCCAAGATTTATGCCTATGATGCTGGCCACTGGGAAATGGAAAGACAGCAGCGCATTGATGCAGGAATGATGGATTTTTCCGGCCAACCCGATGGATCGCCCAACTTAGAGGGGCGAAAGGAAGATGCTATCGGATTATTTGATATGAATGATGCAGAAATGGCTGACAATGACGGATATGATGTGGGTGAGGCGGATGATGATGGAGATTCTTAAAGGAGGTGATTTGAACACGGTTTTTTCTATTAAGAACAATAAGAAATGTCCCTGCTGATCTATTCAGGATTATTGTACTTATTAGGAATTTCGATTATCCTCTTTTATCGACCCGAACTCATGTTTACTGAGGATGGAAACTGGAAAGAGTTTGGATTAGGCCGTAATCGAAAGCAGTATACCTGGTTGCCCTTTTGGCTCTTTGCTATCATGTGGGCCATTTTATCCTATATTGTTGTACTAGTCATTGCAAGTCATATGATCCAACCAGTTGCCATGACAGAAATTAATGTATCGGCAGAAATGATCGAACCAGTCAATGTATCGACAAAGGCACCCAATGTCCCCAAAAAGAAGCCAGTATCGATGAATGATATGAAATCGGGATATTACATTTTGGATGTGAATGAAACCGTGAAGAAGGGTATTCCGAAATATACTTATTTGGGACCTGAGGCACCCAATTTGATTTATCACAACATGACTGAATCCGAATAAGATTATTTAGTGGCTGAGCATGTAACTACGGACATAGATTGACCAATAATAACACTGGTTGCGATCATAAAAAATAGATAATAGAGATATGAAACCCCTTTTAATGGCTTCCATGATCCCTCTAATGTGTCAAGATTCATCTTATCCTCACAGCAAGCATTTTTTTGTTTTCCAGATTGTACAACAAGATAGGGCTTTAAAAGTGATGCAATAGGAATACGCAACTTTGAGAAATATAAAACAAGCAAGCTACCAAGTGCAATGATTGCAACACTTGGCAATGCACCAATTGCAATTTTACCCCAATGACGAGAATCATTGGGGCATAATGAAGATTGATATATGGTATTTGTTACAAAAATAATACAATACACAACTACACACAGTATTGCAACAAGCTTCCTCCATGATCCTCCAAAGGAGTCGGTATTAATATAAATTCCAACAAATGCAATAATAGTAATAGAAGTGATCCATGGTATTAAGGGTGAGGGGGTCTCCGGACTTGAACTCTTGGTCGTCATGGCTAATTAATTAGAGAAATTATTAAGGGCAAATTAATTAGGTACAGTAGAGAAATGTCTGATAGAGATCTGACTCGTTTTTATGAATTGAAAGCGAAAGAAGTCACGGCAAAACACAACAAAAAGAGTACAAAGCCACTGCGATTTGGATATGACGCAGATGGCAATTTGACCGAGCAAGATGGAAGTGGTCTAAAAACCATTCCTCTTCCTACTTATCGTGCCCCCTCTTTGGAGGAGTTGGATGAAATGGAAACACAGCGAATGAACGCCATTGCAGATGCCAGCCAGGCCTTTGACAGTGCTCGATCTGAACTATATGAGGCCATTCATACGGCGGGAGTAACAGATCCGTCCGTTGTTTCTGGGTTAAATCGTAAAGTATTGGAAGCGGATCAGCGCCTTCAAGTGGTTCGGTTTCCTTTACGATATATTGCAAAAGTCTATCCCGTCATGATTCGTGATCTCGATTTTAATAAAATCCAGGAGGTGCGAAAATTTCCATATCAGATTGCCGTTCTTGAAACCAATCCCTTTCCCCTACAAGATCAATATGTGCGAATTGGTATTGCGGCACCGAGACCACTGATGAGTGTAGAAGAGGCGCAAGCGCAAGCGGATGAAACGATTCTTGTATTTGCGGAGCCAGACAGCAATGCACAAGGATTTTTATCCCTATCATGGCCGGTTGATCTGATCATGGGTGGGCGACCCTATCGTTCTGCCAAGCAAGCCCTTGCAGGTGAGTTGGCCATGCACTTTAAAGATGAGGCGAACTATAAGAAAATTTCAGAGGCAGAAACCGCGGATGCAGTATCCTATTCTGTGGAGAATACACCTGGTGGGAAAGATAAAAATCAGGGAGAATGGAATAAGAAACAGAGCGAGTTGATTTATTCTGTTAATAGGGTAAAATTCACAGCGTATCCTGCTCTTGCTAAACAACTGCTGGATACCAAATATGCCATTTTGGGCGCCTATCTACCAAATGATACGATTCTTGGAATTGGAATCTCGATCAATGATCCGAAGGCGACCATTCGTAAGAACTGGAGCGGTCAGAATGAATTGGGCCAGGCACTGATGAAGCTCCGTGAAGAGATTCGTGCCAATCTGCCGAAGAAAAAGCCAGGAATTGCAAAGCCAGGAATTGTAAAGTCAAAGGCGGCTGCTGCGGCTTCTGCACCTGCGGCTTCCGCGGCTTCCGCGGCCGCTGCTCCAAAACTGAAACGC